>Ga0123352_10016819_pt1 | contig 11658 bp, 6 predicted proteins | sample TergutLab28metaG_FD_89700 | JGI IMG/M metagenome (GOLD analysis project Ga0123352, IMG submission 89700) | Labiotermes labralis P1 segment gut microbial communities from Petit-Saut dam, French Guiana - Lab288 P1 | ecosystem: Host-associated > Arthropoda: Insects > Digestive system > Gut ...
AAAGCGCAACATATCGGGGTGTGTTTTTTTTTTCCCAAAAAGTAAAAATTTTTTTTTCGTTTTCCCCCCCCCCCCCCCCGTACCAAGCAAATCCGGTTACTTGGGTTTGCCCGAGCTGCATGCAGTTGCATTAGAATCAATATGACTGCCCACTCGAATGTAACCGTTCAATGCCCAGTCGCTGCCCAATTACCAACTTCGCAATCAGTTTTGTTATTGTTACAAACTGTAAGAAATTTGAAGGTACGTCGCTGTAGTGGGCTCCAATGCCGTAATATTCATATAAAGTTTCGTCAAAATCGGTCAAATGGTTTAAAAGATTAAACAAGGGGCACGCACGCGCGCGCGCACACACACACACACACACACACACACACACACACGTGGTCATATCATAAGATACTTATTGTTCTGTGAAAGAACGAAAACGGGATAAAACGAAAAATGAATATGTGTACTGACGCGTAACAATATAATGTAGACGAATAGGAATTCATGACATGCGATTTGCATCATATGTAAATGAGATACGAGTCAGTACACTAAAAACTAGACCTACGGTTAAGTTAAATGCGAACATGTTTGAAAGGAAGAAATATCCAGATGCATTAGGATTCTGTTATAAGTCGGTTCATTGTATACGAGATTAAAAACTGTCTTCTTAGATGTAACGACGTGTCATTTGGAAGCTGAGTACCGACAACTCAGCGGATCCTGCTGACTCTGACCAATACATTATCTACCCTACTGAAGGAGTATGAGGGTCCCACTGTAACGCCGGTACCCTGCTACCAGTCTACATGGCACCACACATCTCAGAAGATAGTGATCTTAATGGTCACCGCTATGAGAATTCCAACTTCATTCATTTTTGGTGTTTTTCCGTTAGGCAGTACCAAAATCAAGCGACATGGGCCATAAAACAAAAAAAAACCTAGAGGTTACAACGTGTAACTGTAAATACAATACTCCTAAACGTGGTAGTGTCTTTGCGTATTTAGCAACGCCGTAACACCGATTGTGACGGAACGTCATTCCAAATGGTAATTACTCCTATATGGCAGCAGGCAGTCAGCATTCGCTTGGACAGACTGAGAAAACCCACGAAAACCACAGCAATCCGGCCAAAATTCTAACAGGATATCGCATGCATACAATACAAAGAGACCCTTCGTGCTGCTTATCAACGATACAGAAGGAGGCATCCAGTGTTTTACGATAAATTTTGTAGCCCGACAAGAAGCACAGGAACATTTACGACGTATGGTGATTACGGTCTTCTGGGAAGTGACACCGTGTATACAGACAGGTTTAGGCATCTGCTGTCCAGCTGGCAGCAGGTTCCTCCGAAACGTTGGTACTTACCTATTATCACATCACGCGACATCGCTTCCCACATTCCCGTCATTTTAATCCACACAGTGCCGTCAGAAACTCAAAGCTAATCTAATGGACTAAGTCTAAAATCACATATCGCCATCACATTTGTTTAATTACAAAAAATTATCATCATCAAGTTGCTTATCGACTAACGGTAATCCCCCTCTGTCAGTCGTCAATAAGCAAGATAAGTTCTGATAGTTCCCCGAGGTCACGTAGAAAATTACCTGACGTATTATCACGTCGGAGATCAGACTCAAACATATTTTGCACGTAACTCGACAAAACACAAGACAGCCAATGTACGTATAACATAACATTGTGGCGCATTCGCGTAACCATTCTTACAGGAGAAACGCAACAACGCATTTCGTGTTTATTTTTCCACATGATCTCACTAAACGAACAACTTTCGGGGGGAGGGGGGGGGGGAATTACTGATTACAAAATCTATTTTTTCTACAACTTTTGTTTGAAACATTTCTCATTCTAAGAAAAATTCAGCGAGATATTTTTTTTTTTAATGGAAGCATCACGATGTGCTTATAAACGTAATATAAAAATAAATAGCATACGTCAGCACAACTAATTTATTACTCAAGGTGCTTACATAGGCTACATGTTTCGACTAAAGATTAGTCATCTTCAGGCCTATTTTTGTCAATTGAGTCACAAGACGCTATGAATGTGCATAGCATCTTGTGACTCAATTGACAAAGGCCTGAAGATGACTAATCTATAGTCGAAATATGTAGCCTTATAATTACCTTGCGTAATAAAGTGGTTGTGCTGAAGTACAGTATTTAATATTATATCAGCGAGATATTATCATACATTTACATAGGTATTCATGTAAAGTGTCCGTTATTCTTGTCAGATTTTAATAAAATTGAGTTTTCTCGACGTATTTTCGAACGATTACTCAAATATCAAATCTCACGCAAACCGTCCAATAGGAGCCGATTGCTACCAGTCGCTCTTCGCTATTTTGCGAACGCACCTAACAAATGCCAACTTACATCTTACAAGACGTCTGCAGTAGGGTTCGGAATCTGAAAGTGGCAGGACGTTCTACTTTAAATTACAATTCACATTAACTAACTAACTACATGGAGCAATCATCCTTGAGTAGCTAACAGGTCCTCAGCTAGTCAAGAAATTCCCCTCATTTTATGGAACCCGAAGGTTCATTACCGCTTCCACAACAGCCTGCCACCTCTCCCTTTTAGCCACATCAATCCAGTCCATGCCCCCATCCCACTTATTGAAGTTTCATTTTAATATTATCCTCCCCTCTACGCTTGTGCCTTCCAAGTGGTCTCCTTCCCTCGGGCCTCTCCATCAAAATCCCGTAATTCATTCACATTTGCTGCAATGAAGACCGAAAAGCACATAATAACTTTACAATAATATATTAAATAATTCGGTTAAATTATATATGTTCCATATCATGGCTCTGTAGGTGTCCTTCGTATGAAGCGCATTACATGAAGACAGTGGGAAGAACGTGCCTGCCTGTCACTTTCGTTTTTTTTTTACCTAGGAAAAAATTTAACGAATTGTGACAAAATATGGTATTCAGAGAAATTAACCTAGCTTCATGTGGGTTTAACATAGGTCCAACTTAATCGACTGCACAAAACAGACTCGAAATATAAAAAACTGGTACATCACGAAATGTGGATTTCATCGATATCTAAAGCCTTAATTAAAATTTTCTGCGCTGTGGTTTTAAATTTAACTGATAGGCAAGGAAAAATAATTTATGACCCTGTGCAGCGTGAATATAGAAATGAATTTTCAGTAAGTCTAAATGAACACCTGGGTAAGTAAAACTTCCAAAAAAGCAAAGAACGTATTGGGAAAATATATGCACTCGACTGGAGTACAATGTTCCGCCATTCTCTATATTATGCGCCAGCCAAGATAGCCGTAATGGTTGGCACAGTATCCTGCGCCGTATATTTTGCAGGCGGTGCAAGGTTACACCCATGACTGGTTGGACTTCAATTGTTTTCCTCGTCACAGAACATCGCATATGGAACAAGCTCTGCTTCAGCTAACACTATACAAACGTAGCATTAGGCCGACAGAATTTTGCAACTGGATTTATTTTACCAATTTTCGGGTTACGTAACACATTACTTTCAATATCAGGATATTACGCGCTTCTTGGATATGAAATTAAGCGTAAATAAGTACAATGTCAGTCTGATTTGAAAGCTTGTGGTGTCTTGGGCTAAGATGCATAAAAGAATAGGCCCTTACTTTCTGTGAAGTATTAAAGTAGTCCATCGCCACCCAGAGTCTTGACATCCACATTCCTTATCAGTATCCACGATGAAAAGACATGGAATACTGTCACGAGGAATATTAATGAAAGTTGGGTAACATATTAGTGCCCGAACTATTTTTTAACCGTCAGCTCTGCGATGATTCCAATGACCACTTGCCGTACATGCGACTATACCATACGAAGGGGCCATTCAGCTCTGTTAACCGCGTATTAATTTAGCAATCATGGGTGTAGATGTAAGCTTGCTTTTTTTAACATTTTGAACGCCGAAATCGCAAAGCACAATTTAATGACATTCACTCTTATTTATTTATTTATTTATTTAACGACTTTGTTAGGAGCTTAGAAATTAATTGGCAAGGGCATGGAGGGAAGCGATCGTGACCTCAGCTGAGGTGCTATCCCGGAATTCGCCTGGAAGGACCAAAAGAAACCACCATGAAAAACCTCGGCACGATAATCGGTGACTCCGCCGAAATTCAAACCATTACCATCGCGAATACAAGTCCCAAGTGTTACCTCTAGACATAGCTTGCTCGGTGACAGCCTACCGTAAATCAACACGGGGATGTCGCGTGATATATAATAAAGTCATTTGTTTTTATTTATTTTGGGGTACCATACTAGGCAGGGTATTTCTTGATTGAGGTAAGCCATCATTAGCTTAGATTCTCCAGAAACCCATTCATCGACACTGTTCCGTCTGAGATGCCGGTCACAGTGGTCGCGCGGTCTAAGGCGTAGTTCTGGGACTGTTCGCCTGCTGAGATTGTGGGTTCGAATTCCACCGGGGGCATGGAATTCTGTTACGAATGATGTGTGTTGTCAGGTAGAGGTCTCTGCGACGAGCTGATCACTTGTCCAGAGGAGACCTACCGACTGTGGTGCGTCGTTGTGTGTGATCTGGAAACCTCGTGAGTGAGGAGGCCCTGGCCCACTGGGGGCTGTTGCGCCTAAAACAAACAAACTATACCATCTTAGATATTGACAGCGTTGTAAGATAAACTCCGGAAAAAGGACTTTGCTCCACGTAAATAGTGACATACGTACAAACAAGACAAGGAGCACAGGACACGTCCACGTAATCGCCTAATTGAAGTAACTGCCTGAGGGTAACAATTTAAGCCGCGAAGCCTCAAATGTGTCTTATGAAGCAAACTAACCTTTATTAACACAGACCTGCCGATCCCGGTAGCCGCGCGGTCTAAGGTGTGGGTCAGCGGCTCTTCGCTTGCTGGGATTGCAGGTTAGAATCCCGCCGGGTGCATGGATGCCTGTCTCTTGTGAGTGTTGTGTATTGTCAAGTATAGGTCTCTACTTAGGGCTGATCACTCGTTCTGAGAGAGTGAGGCCTTCACCCACTACAGCAGCCGAGCCATTAAAAACAAACATAGTCTTATGCCTATGTGGTATGCAGGACTTTTAAGATTTTAACATCAAGTTCAATAACCTTGGCATACAGATTCCAACACAACACCCAACCACGACTCCGTTATTTATTTTTTTTTTGCAACTCTCATTAGCCTTAAAGTACGATGTCCTCTGTTCTCGCTGCAAATTCCAGTGAAAATAATAATAATGCCAGTTAAAGTAATACATGCAAATTATACATCACTGAGTTGTAAAACAAAAATTAATCTAATGTTAAACATTTATATGTCTATCTAAAGAGGAAGCACTCCAACACAGAGTACGAACCAACCACAACAGGCAAGAAGGCACACGACCAAGATAAATATCTTATGATAATTGTCATAAAAACGTTTATGGAGACAGCTTTGTTTAGTCCAAATCGAATATTTTCAGAAGTTCGGTACAGGAACACCGCATTATATTTTTGAAGATCCATAGATCAAATCTCGTGCCCGAATATTTCACTCGTCGGAGTCCCTGTTCTAAAGCAGGAATCGGCAACATTTTGGCACCACCGTCCGCATTCGGCTTTCAACTTCGTGGCGCGACCTTGCGTAACATACATCGGTAATGAGACAAATTATTAGCCTCGTGAGAGCGAAATGAGGGACTATGAGGCAGCAGATACACGAAGGATGTTCAATAATAGAGATACAGGTGTATTGGATATTTAATGACGCGGTCAGTGTCTAGACAATACACCGTCGACAACAGACCAATAAATACCAGTATGGAGCATTGGTGGAATGATACTAACAGGGCAAAACCGACGCACTCGGAGAAAAATCAGTCCCGGTCCCACTGGGTCCACCATAGATCCCACATAAGACTGTCCTGGGGTAAAGCCCGGTCCTCCGTGGTGAGATGCCGGCAGACGATCGAGTTACATCCCAGGAATGATGAAGAGAACCCAGCTTGTTGTGGGAACGCGCTCCAAAGTTCAGGCACACACGTAAAACAAAAAACAAAAAACGTACCCAATCTTAATGTGGAATTGAGGAACGAAGAATAAAGTACAAACATCTTTCTTAGAGCATATAAAATGCAATGAAGACCAACAAATACACTTTGGTTTTATGACGTAATTTTATAATATGGTGACCACCAACATGTTTCGGCCCCTCATGTGGCCAACTGCAGAGTGGTAAGTGCAAAAGCGCAACAATACAAATACATTTATATTTATATTTATAGTGTGTCGGAATCACTACATAGTCAAAATCACATGGGTTTGGTTAGAATTCCGGTTAAGTGGTAAAACAGTAATGTATAAAATAAAAGAAGTAAAAACTGGTTGCCTGTAGTAAAGTTTTGTCGAGTGATGTACATAGAAAATTTATGATTCAGATATGTAAGTGATGGTACACTTTGCACAGTGGTCTATTGGTATTTTTGAACTTACCACCCTGTAGATGGTAACATGAGTGGCCGACACATGTTGGTGGTCATTATATAACAAAATTCCATCACAGAACCAAAGTGCATTTGTTGGTCTTTAATAAATTTTAATGCACGGAAATGTCACGTATCTTAGAAGTCTACATTACTTTCGTTATATAGACCTATTACATCTGTGCACATGTGCCCTGTTTACTGCACAGAACAGTGAAGAGACTGGTCAGTAACTTCATTATAAAGTCCAAATGTTAGAGAGACAGAACAAATGTAGTGCGTCTAAATGCTACATTTATAGGGCCATGCCTTCCTATGCACTGCCTACGGAATGGAACGAAGCCTTACTGGGACATAAATGGATGTCTGCAGCCAGGCAACAAAGTCAATTAGAAGAATCTCCTCAATCACCAATTTTAAAGATTATCACATACCCTACATAATGTGTGACGTCATTATCTGAGTTCCGCCCTTCCTTTCCCCACTTATTTCTTAATGGATCTGATGAACGATCACCACGAGCAGCGGCAGGGGCCACAGTATAAGGGGCTACATACATCCGAATCGATACCACATTAAGGGAAGAAAGTCACTAAAAGCAAAGTGTGGAATGAACCCCAAAATACACATCGCTTACGACTCTGCTAAATCTAGCTTCGCGTTATACTTAACAGTATAAACTGTTCATTCATTCACTCCATTTGCATGTGCAGAATACGACGATTCCTTGCCGTTCTCAGGAGCTTCTTCCATTCCTCTCTGTTATATACCCTTTCCTTCTACCCTTTTCTACCAACTAGTCTTCCGTCCTCCCTCACTTAATTTTGCCACCTATTTCTTCGTCTACCTCTCTGCCTCGTTGTTTCCAAATTACAGTATAAACTATACAAACTTATATTGTTTGTGCTGAGATTCTATGGCTGGTTATGTGGCAAAAGCACCGGGCACATATTCATTAATCAACCAAAGCTTATTTTGGACCAGTAGTCTTCAGATTCTCCCGTTGCTTTTCAGGTAGTTCTACAATTCTCGTCTACACCTACAAAAACACTGAACACCAGTTAGATCTGGGGTTCTTAACAGTGGTCTTCTCAACCGCTGAAGAACAGGAAAAAATGAAACGTAAGATTACTCTAGGCGGAAATAAAAGTCGTGTTTATACAAGCCTTTATCTCGACGGAAAACAAATAAAAATTTCGTGTAAAAACGTTAACCAAAGGTTAAAAAGAGGGACGCAGTACAATATGTGAGGTCTGAGACTTTCAAAGTGGCGCTGTTAAGGTCTCAAGTCTTGTGGGATGTGACTCTTTGTCGCTGGACTAGCAGTTCCCCATATTTTTGCCTTCATCTGGAACGTAAAGCAGTCCACGAAGCCTGAAGATGAAGGCACTACGGTCTTCAGCTACGTCGGACACCACATGCCCAACAACACAGCGCCTCATTCCAGAACATTTGAACCCTTAGCTAGACTGGAATTCTCATTATCCCCCACTTTTCCTTCTGCTAGTACGTGAAATATCATACTTCAATTACAATGCAAGGAACAATCGTCCCTGTGCATAGCAAATGTGTGTGTGTGTGTGTGTGTGTGTGTGTAGAAGCGCCTCACCTCATATCACCATACCGACATTGCAAACTTTATTGTGATTAAACAGAATGTTGATAGGGGGAAGCAATATTATGCGATTCAGAAGACAGTGGAGTACCTCTACGCCAGACTAAAACGACCGGAAGATCACCGACACAGTGCACGCACAACATGTATATGAGAGGTACTCGCTTCGAATAACATACACTTCTTTTTCAAACCCATCAACTACCAGAGCTTATTCTTAAATAGGCCTATGAGATCATCATGCAGTCTGAGTGCCTGCACATGTCTGTGTTCTTGGCCCCTTTCCGCTTTAAATCCAATAGATGTTCATTAAATTCGGTATGTATAAATGTTACGCCACTGCACGCCTACCAGCCTCACCCACTGTAATTTGCTACAATTGCTAATAACAATATGCACGGCACACAAACGTATGAGCTAGGAGCGACACTGGCGTGTTTCGAGTCGCGAAATGACGCATGGCAATGGATCTTTAAAAATTAAGCGACTTTTCTTAAAGTAACTTGAGCGGAATACAAAACAAGTGACAACTGAATTAACCGACACCTGAATCAGCTCTCAGTGTGGTGGCGCAACGAAACCACTGCAGCTAGGCATGCGTAATTTAATACGGAAATTAGGTCATAGAAATATTTATGAATTCTTATGAAATATGAAATCAATAAGTATAACGCGGCGAAAATTTAACGCTGACAAAATCCGTACTCAAGTATGTTCTTCCCCAGCATTTTATAACACATACTAACAGGTAAAGTGATCCCGTTACAGGCCCGGTGTGGCTCAGAGTGTGGGTACAGGTATAGCTCCACTCTTCCATGACCGCGGCACTAGAAGCGGGTGAGTGGTCAGCAGCACGCCCCGGCCGCACTTTACCCCCGGGAAAGACCCGGTACCCATTTTACGGGACGCCAGGTGGGCCCCAGGGCCGGTCTGGACGGGCAGAAAATCTCGTCCCCACCGGGATTCGATCCCTGACCATCCAGCCCGTAGCTCAGTCGCTATACCGACTGAGCTACCCGGCCCACTAATAATACATATTACTACAATGATACTGCAACAGCGATTGCTACCGGCACTGCAGCCACTGCGTGCCGCGATCGCTCGGTCTTTCAGCCCTGGAGGAACCATGTCTTATCTTCTACATAGCACGTATTAAAACACTAATGCTTCTAAGCACACCAGTAACGCCTCTTATGTATGTCTGCGAAATATATTCCAAGCGTCTTCACACCAAATTCATGCGTGTTAAAAATTGACTGCGTGTTAACGGGTTGCACCGACGCCTACACAATACGCACGACGTCCTTCATTGGTCTTGTCAGTATTAAATTATCAGTTCCAAGGGTACACATTATTCCCGGACCTGTTTCGAAGTGTGACACCTACAAGAATATTAACTGAGAACTGCCTGTAATTTGTTACGTAAACGTCTTTCAAGGCCATCCTTTATCTGAGACGTTTTGCGCAGCTAAACGCACATTTGCTGCTGTAAACAAGTGACAGCCATGCCCAATGAAAATTCAACGGAAGACCTTTAAACTCGTTATATAAATATTAATTCCTCTAGCCCCTTGCACCCTTTGCCCCCTTATTCCTTAGCCCATCCACTGGACCCGAGATCTGCTGACACTGTGTGGGACGAAGTATACGTACAAACTTGTAATTGCGAATGTGAAAACATTTTATCGAATAACACATTGAGGCCTTTCGCTGATTAACGCCGTCTCCTCAGACTCTAACAGGCTACTACATCTTCTGCCAGGGCAAACAACATTACAACATTGATGGAAGTTGCTGTTTTACGATATTTGAAATTTTCACAGCGGCGAAGACTTGGGTCTTCTGTACTGTCATACTGTTCTTTGCCGACTGGCAAATAATTACCGAGGTTTCGGAAAAGCATGCAGCCTCCATCTGCACGGTTTAGTAGTCCAATTAGAGGTAGATTGTTACACCCTACAGATGGAGGCAGCATACTCCTCTGATACGTCGCTAACTTTATACCAGTCGACATGGCATGGAAATAAATAAGTTTCAAATGTTACTTTTTTCATTAGACATGGGTTTTCATGGGAAAATCAAATGCTTTTATTGCAGCTGATATAGCTATTAAGGCCGGATTCACACCGGCATAGGGTGCCATACGTGAATATTCATGACAGAAGGGACAGGACGCCAAAGTACAATGCGCAAACAGTGGCAGAAGACAATCAGCGATGACATTACTGAACTCACCACGATCAGCATGCAGAACATCACAGCTGCACAACTGCATGGCAGGTCCTGCGTGCGCTGTTTCTGTGTACTTAACACCCAACAGTGAATGTAAGACCTACTTCCCACACGATTTCCTGGATCAAGCGTACTTTTGCCAGGAGCTCCTGCAATAAGCGGCCGGCTTTTTTTCTTTTCTTTTCTTTTCTTCCCCGTTCTGTCACTCATGTCTTTAGCAAATGAGACGTCACGAACTTCCACACCCTACATTCATGGACGAACGTCGGTCGTGACACCGGTGAGTTTCAATAAATATGTGGGTGGGTGTACAGGAGGTAAGGGGGGACAGAGGGGGCAATGTAACAGCAGGGGATATTACATATTTTTCTATGGAAAAGGAAACGAAAATCATCAACTAGGAACAGGATTTTTTGTACATCAGAGAATAGAATCAGCAGTTAAGAGAGCAGAGTTTTGATAGGAAACATCCCGTTATGTTCTTCAATATTCATAAGTATTTTATTCAGTCAAAACACAACATCAATATATAGTCAATAATAAATAGTTTTGGCTACATGTTTCGGTTTCATGAAACCATCCTCAGGTCACTATTTGTTGTATGAAGGTACATTGCACGCACACATTGAATGCACCTTCGTTTGATAAATATTGACCTGAGAATGTACTGATGAAACCGAAACATGTAGCCAAAATTATGTATAACTGACTATATATTGATGTGTTGTGACTGAATAAAATACTTTACGAACAGAGTAGAAATTGTTAGTGACAGGATGTCTTATATAGTTCTGAGAGTTCACTGGTGTAGTACCAATGTTCTGAATGTGAATGTACCAAGTGTGGAGACGAGTGATGACCCAAAAGACAGTTTTTATGAGGAACTAGAGAAGATTTTCGATCATTTACCTAAGTACCATATGGAAATACTGTTAGAAGACTTTAAAACAAAACTGAGGGGGGGGGAGGATATTTTCAAATCGACAATTGGGAATGACAGTCTATATCATGACAGTAATGACAATGGTGTTAGAACAGTAAATTCTGCAACATTAACAAATCTGGTTTTAAGAGCACGATGTTCCCGCACCGAAACATTCATAAGTACACCTGTATCTCGCCTGATGGGAACACTCAAAACTCGATTGATCACATATTGATAGATAGGAGATGGCATTCACTCGATGTACGATCTTCGGGGGGGGGGGGGGATTGTGATTCTGGTCCCTACCGGGGGCCTGAAAAGGTTGGGGAAAGATTGGCAGAAAAAAAACACGCGGCACAAAAGTTTTAATTGGGGAAATTTAATTTCTGGAACCTAGGTGGGCGG
>Ga0123352_10016820_pt1 | contig 11658 bp, 15 predicted proteins | sample TergutLab28metaG_FD_89700 | JGI IMG/M metagenome (GOLD analysis project Ga0123352, IMG submission 89700) | Labiotermes labralis P1 segment gut microbial communities from Petit-Saut dam, French Guiana - Lab288 P1 | ecosystem: Host-associated > Arthropoda: Insects > Digestive system > Gut ...
ACGCGGGATTATCGTGGGGCGTCCAATGTCTGAAACGGTATGTGCCTGCCTTTATGAAGCGGTCAAGCTCTTCTAAGTTTGGGTGATTTGGTGCAGGCGGATTCTGTTCTGCTAGGTGATACCTCCATTTAGCTGCAAATGTCCGTCTGAAACATTCACGAATAAAATCAGGGTGTAGTAGGTTGTACTCTAAAAATGTTACTGTGCCTAACGACATACCAGTGATTGCCCCAACACTGTTAGCTTTGCCACCGCCTTTGAAGTAAATCTTTTTTTCACCAACAGGTGATTGATATAACAAATGGTCTCCGTGACGGTCGTTTTTGAGTGTTGAGCAGCCTTTGAAAATATTAGCTATTCCCAGTCCATCGCCGTCGAAAAACATCCTAAAAGCTTGCTCTTGATTATAAGCAGCTACTAAGTGATTCTGATCTGGGGTGCATGTGTAAATATCAGCCATTTTAAAGCAGTCACTAGTTGTCTTTCCTGAGCGAGGAGTTAAGTACCCTCGTTCATTTCAAATGTAATCCCTTCTATGCTTGCAAACATATTTTCCGTTTGTTTATCTGAAAATTGAATCAAGGTGTATCACCACCTTCACCGTTATCACTAGTATTAATTTTCTCGTGATAACTTTTCTTTGCACTAACCAATGCTTGTAACAGCTCATTAGTTTTGCCGCCACCTTCAAGCTTGCCTGCTTCATTCTCAACAATTCTTGCTTCTGCTTCAGCGCGTTTAACTTTGGCGCTTAACAAATCTTCTTCCATGCCTTCAAGCCGTTTGCGGCGCTCATCATCTTCAGAAGCTAATTTCTTAAAGCGCTCAATCATACCGCCTAATGTTTGCATAGCTCTAGATTGTGCATTTAAAAAGTTTGCCTGTTTATCCCAAGCAAACTGGATCTCATATTCCTCACCCTCAGATTGTCCGCCGCCTGAACCTGTACGGTAATCAATCTGACCGCTTCTAGTAGCTCTTACCTCTTTGGTCATATCATCTTTAGATTCAACAAACATGATCTGTTGCGCTCGGACAATTGCGGTGTATTGGACTACGATGTTTTCCCACAAGATATCAATGGGATTCTTTGTCATGATCTCGGTGGCAATTTCTAGTGTCTCATCGTTTGGAAACATTTTGCGAAAGAAGCCGTGCGTGGTAGCATTGTTGTTGCCTTTAGGAGCAGAGGCATTCTTGTTACCTCTATTACCCTTTGCGTTCTGATTCCCCTTTGATGTTTCGTAACGTTCCGATTGAGCATTAGTAACGTTACGTTTCGAATCAACATCCCACTTATCCTCAGATTTCCACTTTCTGATTTGAGAGGCTCCCACTTCCAACTCTTTAGCGATATCTGTTAATTTTTTCTTCCCGTCAGATTCTATCCATAGTTGTCGAGCTAGTTCTCTTTTAGGATTTCTTGCTCTAGGCATTCATGTTCACCACCTCCGGAGTTGTGTTTTGTTTTGTATGCGAGCTGGCTTGAATTTTCGCCAGTTGCTTGATTGTTTAAAACGGTGATGACCACCTTTTATGTCTTAAGTCTTTCTTGCAACGCTTATAAACTAACTTGATAGTAGGATAGTAATTACAGTATGTTGCAGTAAGGCTAGTGTTCATTTGCTTTGCAAGCCTCCGCCATTCAAGGTGATAGTAATCGTGAAGCCATTTGAGCATCCGTTTTGATAGATATTCTCTAATGATCTTGTAACACCTCGCTATTCAAGTGCAGTTCTTCCGCCAACACGTACAAGAGTTTGAAAACTTTTGGTGAGCAAGGATAAAACTCACCTACATCTTCCACGATGTAGTCACCTATTGATGCTAGTTGTTCCTCCCCAAAAAAATCTTTTATCATCAAATTGCCTTGTGCACACTCACCGTTTGCAAAATCTATCCTAAAATTTTTGCCCTCTGTTTTTATATCCCTGTGACTTTGAGCCTTTGCACCTTCTAGGAAGTTAAATATCTCAAGCTCGTTGCTTCCGCTCCATCGAATAGCTTCAATCGTCCTTCGCTTCCTGTACTTCATTTTGACATTTCACCCTCCTAATTTTTCAACTCTCTTGTTAGCTATCTCGTAATACTCCTCACTTATCTCAGAACCAACGAATTGCCTGTTTGTAGCAATAGCTGCGACTGCAGTTGTGCCTGATCCCATACAGTTATCTAGAACAGTAATCCAAAATCAAAAGACACCTGTATATTAGCAAGTGTCTATATCTCTTCGGAGGTTGGTTCATGCAGGATTCGAACCTGCGAATAAGCAGCTGCTGTGTTAACCTCTTCACCAATGAACCATATTCGAGATACCGAAGTATCTCGTTACTGCGCCAAAACACTGTCGAAAAGTGAGTTTTGTAAGAGAGCACCGTTTGGGATAAACTCTCACATCATAAAGTATATCATAGACGATACGGCTATAAGCGGCTGAGATTATAAAACTTCATATTCTACCTTGTAAACGATGAACTTACCGCCACATTCAATTATTTTAACTAATCTGCTTGGTGAGATACACAGGTATTCAGCAGCCTTAACGATGGATGGGTACACTACTTTCTCATCTCGCCAATAAATCACAACAGGTCGTGTGTTAGTGGGCTTTTTCATTCCAATATCATAAGCATGTTTTATGTTTTCTGATTTTGTAGCCCATTCCAAATTCGACACCTCGTTGTTTGCTTTGTTGCCATCAATGTGATTTACTTGCGGCTTGTTTTCAGGATTAGGGATAAATGCTTGCGCCACTAATCTGTGAACATAATGTATCTTCTGCTTTCCATTCACTCGTAAATTACAAGTTTTATATCCATCTCGGGTTGTTTGAAGTTTCCTTTCTAATTCTCTTTTTCCATATTTATAACTTAGCGAAATAACTCTCCCGTCTGATGTGATTGCATATTTCCCTTCAAGCCCCTTTATTTGTTTGATCATCTTCACCTCCTGCTAAAATCCTATCTCTCATATCTCGCAAATACCTTTCGCTACTGTAATCCAACTCCCTTGCAACTTTCCACCACTTATACCCTTCAATATACTTCAACCGCAAAATATTCCTATGCAGCGGATCAGCTAAAGAATTAATAAATCGCTCTATCTTAGCTAGTGTTTGTAGGCTCATCAGGTGTAAATTATAATACTCTTGGGCTCTTGCATCACTTTCAGCCATAATATCGCTCAGCGTTCGCCTATTCGATGTTTTTGGCATATCATCAGCTGATGAATTAAAGCTTAACTTCTCTTGTTCAAGTTTTCGCCAGATTTGATATATGATTCTTGCCTCATGTTTCATCTGTTGATATGATTCTAATATCTCTTTTGTCATCTAGCTCCCCTCTCATTATGCATTGACCATCACCTCAAAATCATAAATCCTACGTTCAGAATTTTCTTCCACTTCCTCTACCTTAATCCCTAGCCATGCTGCCCGATCTTCAAATCTTTCACATTCAGAATGAGGAATCGCCACTTGCGCATCTCTTTTTACTTTGTAGATGTGCGCAATAATTGAATCAAGGCAAAAAGGCAATCTCTCACCTACAACATATTTACTGACAATTTCAACCTTCGCCACTGGATTAACAGCGTACTGTTTTATTTCCCGTGGATCGTAGCCACCTAATATGATGCCGTTATCCTCACACCAAGCTGCTAACTTTTTGCTTCTGGTAGTGTTTCTCTCAATAACTCTTTTAATTGTGTCACTTCCTACACCAGAAGCGATTGCGATTTTGTTGGCTTTGAGGTTGTTTTTCTGCATGAAGTCTTTAAGTGTCATGATCCATCAACTCCAATAATTCTGGGTTGTCATGCGCATTTCCAATGATTTCGTAATTGCTCATTTCTCCTCGTGATCCCAATTCCTCATACATTCCATGAGATATTCCCCTTTTATCTGGGTTAACACAGTGCAGTTCATACCCAAAAGTCGCTAACTCATCATCCCAAGCTACAAGAGCGTTATAGTTAAACTTCCTTTCATCTTGAAATGGGTAGCTTACACTTGTTATAATATCACCCTCAAAAATCAGCTTACCGTTTTTATCTTTCAGCCCTGTACATTGACTGATTGTATCTAGACATACGGAATCGCCGAATGCTTCCATAAAACCATCTGAATAGGTTGATAAGTTATTTAGAATAACCGCATCATCACCATCATAAAATAAACTTCCTTCTCTCCATTCAGCAGAAACATCGAATGTTTTTCCTCTAAACAGATATCTATCACTTCTATCACTCATGCTCAAACCCCCCCACCAATTTTCTAACCCCATCTGGCGTATATTTTTCACGTCCACCTTTTGTTTTTATGAAATCCACTCCTGCGATCAACCTCTCTGGATCACTCGGCTTTTTCTTTTTCAGAAGTGTAAGGTTGTGAGCCAAAAAGCTCTCACTTTTACCTGTCGCTTTCACAACTTCATCAAACGTCTTTAAATCACTCATTTTTTTAATCATGCTAAATCCTCCAGTATTTCAATTTTGATATAAATTCCCGGTACATCTGCCCAAAACTTCTCCACTATCTCACTAGCCACTAAAGCATCATCTTTTTTTCAATCTCTTCGATCTCTTCGATTTCAATGTATATGCCAGGAACACTGTGCCAAAATTTTTCTATAACAAGGCTTGAAATTTGAGCATCATCAATCCAAAACCCCAACCTTGTCATTGAATCATTTAGTAACTTTTGAATGTTGTCACAATCACCTTTGGTCGTCTTATATTGACCATCTTTGAATCGTCCATCGTTTTTATACAACCATTTAGCCACGACTTTTAGTGCCCCGTTAAACGGTTCTTTAGGTGCATTAGGAAATAACTTTGATTCAAGTTTGGCTTGCGCTTCTTTTACCGAATCTGGTTTATAAAATTTAGGTCTCCCATTAACTACTTTTACTTTTTGCATTTGTGAAGTCGCAGTTGGTGGATTCATTGCCATGAAAAATGAGATTCTTCTTTTATCAGCGTAATCAAAGAAATAACCTTTACATTTCTTACCGCTTTTTATCGCCGACCAGATGTTTCCCTGACCTGAATTTAGTTCTCGTGCCGCTTCATTAGCTGACTTGAAATTCATAATAACACCAGTTTTTGCGCATCTCGCCTTAATCGGTTTTTCCTTAAGTGCGGTCATTTTTTGTTGCGACCCAGCATAATCGTTATTTTCTTTGATGGTAGACCACATTAAATTTGAAAAATGATTGTCAAGTTTATTCGAATTGATGTGATGAACAACCTCTTTTGATTCTTCACTTTTAACAAAATGCTCTGCAACTAATCTATGAACAAGCTTTTTCTCTCTTTTAGCATCGCGTTTCAAATCAACCATCAAATAATTCGTTGCAAGGTATGGAGCAATCGGTTTTCCCTTGATTGGTAATGAAACACCATTACTTTTAGTTACTAGTCTATTCAAGCTTCTTACATTTCCGTGGTCACTGATTTCATAATACCCCTCATACCCATTAATTTGTTTCCATAACTCAACCATTATCTTCATCCTCCAATTCCCCAATCGCATCTTCCAAATCAGACATTAAAAATTCTGCTTCGCTTTTATCAAGCACTAAAACAGCAAGTGGATCACGTGTCGATTTGTAAACCCAAATCTTCTTTTCTTCTGTATCAACTTCTACATACATCACTTTGCCTCCCCAATTATGATTGCTTTGTTAAGTTCGTCGTTGTTGTAGTTTAGCTGGTTTATAAAACCTGTAATAATGCTAAATTCCAGCTTAGATAATGCCATGATAGTTTTCCTTTGTTAGTATTGTTGACAACCGCCGTGACTTACTTCATAAGTGGTGCGCTCAAAATCTTCCTCGCCAAAACCTCTACCACAATAATCACATTTGCAAACGCAAGTGTCATACGGCAAACCACAATCACAAAATAGTGATGGGTGATCATCAACTTCAAATTCATTAAATTTACTCACTAATTTCACCACTTTCGTACATTCTTTCAAAAACAACCATCAAGACATATTCATCATTTGCTAATATCAAATTTTGGTCAATCAATTGCCAACCGTCTATAAATTCAATTTCCAGCAGTTCGTTAACACACTTACCGTTTAAACTTATATCAGTCAGACCCCTCGTTTGCTCATTAGTTAAATCCTGAATTTCATTACCCTTGTAAAACTCGATTTTTCTTCTCATCTTTTTTTGACATCTCCTTTTTTTTTGAAACCCTCTTCAGTCGTAATCAACACCATTCCATTTTTGAGTTTCCGAATCATATTCAATAAGCCCCCATCTTTTTGCCGATTCTCTGATCCAATCTAAAATTTCACTTTGCTCAACTAACCACTGTGATATCTCACTTCTAGAATGATCATAATCCTCATTTGGCAATTTATGGAAAAGTGGTGGCATTGTTTTAAATGCATCAAGTTTTTTGCTTGGTACTTTTTTGCGTCTCATTTTTCACCTCAATTTTTTGGTTTTATCATTTCTTTTTTTTTCGCGACGGTAAGCCTAGTAAGTAACGTGTGGTGGAAACGGCGCGAGAGCAAAGCGCCTTTCCCACTCACTTACTTACCTAGGGGGGCATACCCTCTTATACGTACTTTAGTACTAAGGTTTTTTCACCCCCCCATCTTAAAATTTTCTAATAGGTGCAAAATGTTCTTTTTGCACCCCTGTTTATACCCCTAATTTATGCCTTTTAGGGGGGGATGGAAGGGTATGAAAAGAACATTTCTTACCCCTGCGAAGTCCTAACAACAACGCTAGGTAGGCTAGCACCATTTTCGTCTTTTTGAGGAATTATTTCGAAAATTCCAAATTCTTTAATGTGATTTTTTACAGTTCCGATTGTGATACCTATATAATCCGCTAAATCTTTTAGTGTTACTTTTTCACTATCTAAGCAATTTTCGAACGCCACTTCGAGCGACTCTTTCCGCTCTTTTTTCTTTTGTTCTGGTGATTTTCGTCCTAGCTTTTTAGGTGCTTCATCCTCTACCTTGATATCTCTCAACACACCAGACCGATCAACCTCATGCGTAGGATAGTTAAACCACATGTTAACAGGCTTGAATTTTGGAAACTCTCGGAGCGTCCCTTCAATACGCCATGCTGTCAAATTCTGAACCGATTCCCTAGCTTTATTTCGCTTCTCGACCATCTCTTTATGGACTTCAGCTTCCACTAAATGGCTCTCCATTTGGGCTGCACTGCATAGGTCATCCTGTGATACATTTTCTTTCAGGTAAGTCGGATTAAGTTCTTTTAAACCATCTTCACACACTTTCGCAACTAGTTTATTCTCTTGTTGCTTTAGTATTTCGTCCGTTAATTCAAGCTCTACAAGGTCAATTAATGCATCTGGATCACGCGCAAACACTCCACTACCTGAAGCTCTATCCATTGATTTTTTACCGCCTTGAGCACCTTTTGAATGATGATGACAGTAAATAACAGCCACACCTAACTCAGTACAGATTTTATCGAACTGATTAGTAAATTGTGCCATCTGATCAGCACTGTTTTCATCCCCTGTAAGCACCTTATAGATCGGGTCAATGATAACTGCTATATAGTTCTTTTTCGCCGCTCTACGGATCAGCTTGGGAGCTAATTTATCCAATGGAGCAGTCTTTCCTCTAAGATTCCAAATATCAACATTACTCAAGTTCTTAGGTGATAACCCTAGCGCTGTATACACATCTTTAAACCGATGCAAGCAACTAGCTCTGTCAAGCTCTAAGTTAACATACAATATTTTCCCTTGTGCACATCGCCATCCTAGCCATTTATCCCCCTCGGCAATCGCTATTGATAACTCAATCAATGCAAACGATTTACCCGCTTTACTGGGTCCTGCCATCAACATTTTATGACCTTGTCTGAGAACACCTTCAATCAATACAGGTGCTAAAGGTGGCAAATTATTCCAATGATCTGCTAGCCCTTCTGGCTCTGGCAAATCATCATTAATACTTTCAATGTACTCATACCATTCGTTCCACGATTCTTTACCGATGTTTGTGTCTACTAGAAATTGTTTTTGGCCATTCCTAATAACGCCTGGCATTCTGCTCAAACGTGACGGATTCCTATTTTGAGTATCAACTTTCAGCCCATTCTTTTTACAAACATCATACAAATATTCAACACGTTTGCGATATTCTTTTTCGTCCATGGCTTCTACTTTGACGATTGCATGGAGAGATTTTTTACCGCTATGAACCAGACAAGAAATCGGCAATTCCAACTCTCGTATAATTGCGTTTTGCTTTTCGATGCTGATTTCATCCGACTCAACTAATGCGTGACGAAAATTAGTAACGTTAGTGGTTCTAATTCCTTTTGAGTCTAATGGATTATATCTGATCCAAGCACCAGCAATATCATTATAATCGCCTAAGACTGCCCCTAAATCATTACTTTTGTTTAACTCCTGAATCAATTCCCCAGCTGTCCGTTTATATTTACCCTCAGTTGGAAGGAATTTTTCTGAACCTTCTTTTTGCCACGCTTCAACAACGTACCCAACGTATTCAGAAGCCTCGAATAAGACTTCTAAATACTTGGTTAAATCTATGATTGGATTCCAGTTTTCAGGCTCTTTTATTTCTTCATCTTCGACCCAATCTTTATCAATAACAACATAATCGTCGTTGATTTCACTATCCCAATCTAATTCTTTGTCTGTACTACTTCTAGGTTGCCAACCGTTATCTTTTGCAAGTTGGGTAATCGTAGCACCAGTGATCATGTGACCTGATCCAATGAAAGTTGACCACTTTCGATGACATTCACCTTCAATATAGCGAGAATCGTTTTGTGACCATGAATCCCAATCATTGACGCTATATCCTTCATATTGCAGTCCCATGCCTACATGTAACCATTCTTCATATGACAAACTAGATGGCGGAATGTGTGGCAGTAGTTGCAGTAAATCGAATTTAACTTTCACAACCAACACCGTCCTTGAAAAATGCCATCCAGTGTGTCGTTCCACGTTGATTGCCAAACAGTGGTTTCACAGGCGCTAAGTCTAGTACCTTTTTAACTGGTATTTGGCAGTCCGACCACTTGAATATCAAAGTGCCGTTAGACTTTAGCACCCGAAAACATTCAGAAAACCCCTTTCGTAAATCATCTTTCCAAGTCTCTTTATCAAGTTGGCCGTACTGAGCTTTCATGATAGAGTTGGGACCTGCCCATTTTAGGTGTGGCGGATCAAAAACAACCATGTAAAATGATTCATCCACAAAAGGCATTTTTCTAAAATCGCCAATTACATCAGGCTTCACGTTAATTTTCTTACCGTGAATTTCAAATTCTTCCTGACGAATGTCCATAAACAAAACGTCTTTTCTTTCTTTATCAAACCAAAACATCTTACTACCACAGCAAGCATCAAGTATTCTTTTGTTCGGCCAGTACTGTTTGTTAATCCAACAAGCATTATTTTGCTCTATTCTCTTTTTACTCCTACAATCAAAACATTCCCCTAGTGCGGGTGAATCGCTCATATTCAGTGATATTTTTCGGTAATATCCACACACATCGCAAATGCCATCCATCCTAGTTAAATTATCCATCAAAATACACCCCGTTTATTTTTTTTAAACTCTTTTTACTAAACAGGGCACGACTACAATCCACCCGCATCTGGTGCACCCACTGGTCAACACGCTCAGAAGTACGGCGCAAATTATTTCTGTCGCCATCTGTTTTAAAATAGAATTTTTTATAAATTATCAATAACTTTCAAATCATCAAACATCAATTAAATCACAAACTTCTTTTCGCCACCCGCAGCTGGTGTACCCAAGGTCACACGCTCAACATACGGCGCAGCTATTGTTTGTTATTAATTAAAAGTAAAATCATCTGTAGTTATTTCGTTTGGTCTATATTCTTTTGGATTGATACCGTGCGGAATTCTCCACCCATTTCCTGCAATTCTGTCTATAAGGTTTCTAGCCTCTGTAAATTGCCACGTACCTACATTGTTGAATCCACGACTTTCTAAAAATCGTATTTGCTTCGGAGTTGTTAATCCTTCGTTTCTACGTTTATCTAATCTATCTATTAGTAATGATGCTTTTCCTGCATTATCTACTTGATCAGGGAATATTCCTGACTTTTCTAACTGTTTCAATTGTTTGTTGCTTGGCGGCGCTGACTGCCAACCGAATTCAGGTACATAATTAACTAAATCCTCTGCTTGAATACTCATTTCAAACTGTAGCGGATCAACCAGTGCTCGCTTACGCTTCTTCATTTCTTCGAGTTGTTTAGCAAGTGCTTCTTCGCGTTGTGCTATGGTATCAGATTCTGCTTTTTCGATCACTTCATCAAGGAGATCTAACGCACCGCCATTTTCTTCAATGATTTTTGTTGCTTGCTTAACTACATCATCATCAGTGGTTATTAAGCTAGTAGGACGACATAATTCATGACGTTCTGTATGCCATAAGAAGTCGAGTAATAGCAAGTGATCCTTACCTGGAAACAATCTAGTACCACGACCTACCATTTGAGAATACAATGCACGAACTTTCGTAGCCCTTAAAACTACAATACAATCTACTGATGGACAATCCCAACCTTCAGTTAAAAGCATTGAGTTACACAGCACGTTATATTTATCATTATCAAAATTATTCAAAACCTCTTTACGATCTTTACTATTACCATTGACCTCAGCTGCTCTAAACCCCTTCTTATTAAGCAAATCACGAAACTTTTGACTGGTCGCCACGAGTGGTAAGAAAACAACCGTCTTACGCTCACTGCAATGCGCAACCATATCATCCGCTATTGATTCTAAATATGGGTCTAATGCTGTTCCTAGGTCTTTAGTTTTTAAATCACCTGCCTGTGTTGCAACTGCTGACAGGTCTAATTTAAGAGGTAATGTTAGTGCTTTAATTTTTGATAAATAACCACTTCGGATTGCTTCAACAAGTGAATATTCATAAGCTAATGATTCGAAATAAGTTCCTAAACTTCTCATATCCCCCCTGTCTGGGGTAGCTGTAACACCTAGTACTTTTGCATTTTTGAAATAATTCAATACACGTTGATAACTATCGCTTATGCAATGATGTGCTTCATCAACGATAATTGTGTCAAAATGATTTGGATCAAATTTTTGTAATCTTTTATCTCGTTGTAATGTTTGTACCGATCCAACCACTACACGAAAGAAACTACCTAAACAAGATGATTCTGCTTTTTCAAGTGCAGCACCTAGCCCCGTCGACCGGACTAACTTGTCTGCTGCTTGTTCTAGTAATTCGCCACGATGGGCTAGAATTAAAATTCGATCACCCATCTCGACACATCTTTCGATTATTTTTGAAAATACAATAGTTTTTCCACAGCCTGTGGGTAAAACTAAGAGCGTCTTAAGAACGCCCTTATCCCATTCTGTGAAAACTGCTTCTTTAGCTTCTGACTGATAAGGTCTTAATTCCATTGTTAGACCTCCTAAGCTAAAATCGTGATTTTACCGCTCTCAATCTCTTCGCTTAAATGTTCCATCAAAAATACTTTAACATTATGGATAGCCTCATTACGCCAAGCGCCACCATCTGCCTCAAAGATTGCAGCCTTTGAGCCTTCCCTCATCCTGAAAATAAATTTTGATTCTGGTTGATTCACTTCTACAAATGTC
>Ga0123352_10016822_pt1 | contig 11657 bp, 4 predicted proteins | sample TergutLab28metaG_FD_89700 | JGI IMG/M metagenome (GOLD analysis project Ga0123352, IMG submission 89700) | Labiotermes labralis P1 segment gut microbial communities from Petit-Saut dam, French Guiana - Lab288 P1 | ecosystem: Host-associated > Arthropoda: Insects > Digestive system > Gut ...
ATTCCCCGCATTTCACGGAACCCCAAGGTTCATTACCGCACTCACAAGCGTCCGCCACCTGTCCCTATCCTGGGCCAACCCAATCCAGTCCACATACCCACATCCCACCTCCTGGAGATCCATACTAATATTATCCACCCATCTACGCCTAGGTCTCCCCAGTGGTCTTCTTCCCTCCGGTTTCCCCACCAAGACCCTATACACCCCCCTCTCCTCCCCCATACGTGCCACATATCCAGACGATATTCGACGTCTGTCCACGTGTTTCGAAGAATGTTATGAGTTCCATCTCGTGGCAATATTTGGTAGTTTCTGACACGCAAACAAAATTTCATACTCAGTTGATAGGCATGAAGAACTCTATACAGTATGCCTAGATATAAGTAACAAATATGAAATACTCGTATTTTTGTTACACGCGTTTATTTTCCATAATTATCCATCGGTTAAACGACAAAAAGAAAAAGTCGATAACTGCGTAGCAACTTGACGTCACAACACGAAGTTCACGTCATGAATTAATACGTCACACGAAGACAAATTACAATGTACCGTGTACAGAGCCATATAATTATGTAATTATAGTCGAATTTAAAGTACCAAATATTAAATATCATGACTGTATTTTTACGTTAATTATCCTTCATGCGAAATGCATCTTAATCTCAAAGTTTCGACCGGTCGAAAGCAATAATTGTTAAATACAATTCATTGTCTGTGTTTTTTGTCTTAATTTCCCAGAATGCGAACTTTTCTTACGCGCGCTCGCAAAATTGCGAAAAGCGACTCTTAACTTCCCCTGTCTGTGTGTCCGTCTGTCCGTCCGGATGGAACAACTCGGCTCCCGCTGGACGTATTTTCATGATCTTCAGTATTTTTGTAGGTTTCGAAAATTTGTCAAGAAAATTCGGATTTCATTAATATCTGACAAGAATAACCGATACTATACAAGACCAGTGCACATTTATAATATGTTTCTGAATTCTTCTTAGAATGGGAAGTGTTTCCGACGAAGTTGCAGAGAAAATCAAAACACGCATTTAGTGTTCAATGGATATTTTTCCGAAAATCGTACCGTTTGTGATGTATTGTGGAAAAATATGGTAGAGCCAGACAGACCACAGACGATATTGAAACACGGCGAACGCGCATTGCCAGTTGTATACCTAAGGTTACAGACACACATTCAGAATATGTAATACTTACTGCTTTTCCACGGCAACCATGGCCACGCGAATGCACCTCAATGTTACGTCTGTACGTACAGTACACTTCGTGTCTTGCTGCATCATATATTACGACATCTATAGCCTTTTTGGCTCTGCCTTATTCATTGTAATTGTTTTACAGACAGTTCGATTTTCAATTAAAACACTTTATTGCCCAACAGATGCACAAATATATGATTCGTAGATACAATTAAAATTATTATAAAATATTTCAAAATGTTTAAAAATGCTCCAAGATGTTTCGGATCACAAGGGGTCCATCGTCAGAGAGCTTTATACAGGGCTTGGTTAAAATTGCGGACACGATAGAACCGTTACTGTAATGTATCCCTTGTGATCCGAAACATGTTGGAACAATTTTAAATATTTTATAACCTAGTTTATCTACGAATTATATATTCGTGTATCTGTTTAATAATAAAGTGTTCTAATCGTCGTTGATGCACGGTACAAACATGAAGATAGTTCGATTTTCATTTGAATAATTTTCCAGTGTAAAATATCACGAAGATCCGTTTACTTAAATACACGCCCCTTTTGCTCGGAAAATTAATTATTAATGGTGGCTGATGGCTCATTTCTGTTATGCTGTAGTTAGAAATCAACAGCGACTTATCTGTGTTTCATATTCTGTGACTTATTCAGCATCCCATGGCCGGACTAGCTCTTAGGTTAATGGAATCTGAGTGTGTGTGTGTGTGTGTGTGTATGCGTGAATCCATGGATGTAAGAATGTATGTCGGATAAATCGAAACATGTGCTTAACTGCCATGCATTCCAGTGATGAAAAGACAAATCGTCCAGTGGCCAGGTTTTTATGGAACAGCTTATATGTGTGTGTGGGGGGGGGGTCAATGACCGGATTATAGACCTCATTAGGTTTGCGGCACAAAATACGAAAACTTTAAAAATTCTATGCGAAAACGTTTAACTGGAATGCAATATTTTAGTGTCATTTTGTTAAGTTTCAGAACGTGGTTATTGTACGTGAATTTGTCGATGTATAGCGTTTTAATTTCATCTTAGAACGAACCTGATTGGACCTGTTAACTCAAGTGTAGTGAGGACGATTTAATATTCTGGTAAATTCGTTTGACACGATATCTACAACGTGTTTTACAGATTCTAGAAAAAGACGTTAGTATATCGATATTTTATTACGTTTGGTCAGTGCGTAACTGTTACTGATCAAAAGTATCGACGCACGACAGTTTTACTTTTAAAATCATCCGTAATTATAAGCTGTTTGATTGTTGCCTGCTCCTGTTCGAAGGTGCGGTATAACGCACATTGGTTCATGAGAATTTGCGCGCGCCTGTTTCTTGAGTGGAACGAGCTTGGCGTCACCCTGTCTGGGCTGGTCAGAGCGAGTAGGATGTATCATTGCCACATGTCTGGCCAGCTGTTGTCGAAGTTTCAAGGCCAAAGAAAGCCTACTTGGATTCTGATAACTTAGTCATTTATTGTACGATTGTAGTGTCATTTCTGGATTAGGTCTGTGGTTTCTTTACTCAGTATGCGGTAATGATGTGACAGTCAGTTGTGAAATGTACAGTAACCGTTTTAATGACTAATTTTATTCCGGAAGACGTGGCAACATGGAGTTTAAAACCTGCTCTTACCCCTCCCTTCACGCATTCGATGTATCGCCGCCATGATGGTTTGGTGGTATGAGAAATTTAGCAGTAAATATTACGCTGATGTTTTTAAGACAGACTTGCAAAATTGAGAGTAACTTTTACTTTTGCAATATGTGGCATTATTGCTGTAATTTTAATCCATTGTAACCGAGATTTCGTTCTTTGTAATTATAACATTCTCTTTCGGTTATAAAGTGTATGTTTAGATCTAAATGTTTCTCATAGATGGGTAGGCCAGAAGCAACAAGATGGCGCCAGATGTAGGATGCTTCCCGCTTCGCTGGTAGGGCTGGCTGGTGTCATGTATAAGGGGAAGTGGGGAGGGCGCCCAGTGCTTTATCTAGCCAAGAATGGGATCCGGAAGGGGGGAAGGGAACGCCAGCGGCAAGTCACAAGGAGGAGAGAGCTCGTTAGTTGAGTGTTGAAATCACCGCTGGTGGTTTTGTTGTATGACTGCGTCGCAATTATTTTCTGTAGTGCTATGGCCCCGGGGCTGGACTGGAGTGAGCACTCCCAGTGTAAAGAATCAGATGAGAAGAGGGCATCGGTTCGTTCAAGTCGGTACAGTGGAGAGGGAAGAACTATGGGTTCAAGGCGAATATTCGCCCCACAGTTTAAACTCCAAGTTTTGGATTCATATCGAAAGGATGCAGATTGTCGTGGTAATCAACGAGCCACAGCCAGAAAATATGGTATTCACAGGCGCCAGATCCAAAAATGGCTTCAAGTGGAGGCTTCCTTGCGCACGGCAGTGGAAGTTACTCCTGCTGCTGATCCCGAGCTGACGGCCTTGAACCTCTGTGCGGATGCTGCCAGACAGCGCGACGACAGTACTGGGGAAAGTCGGCAGGCAACGTGCCAACAAAACTCTGTTCCTTGTAGTGAGAAGAATCGTCCTACGCGGGTGACACTGTTCCCTCGTATTAAAGTCGAACTTTCCGAGCCACAGACTGAACAGAAAGGTGTGAGAGTAAGTTTATTTCCTAGTGTTAGAGTTGAGGTTTCGAAACCTCAAGAAACGGTTAGGGTCAAAGACGAAGACATTTCAGAGGAAGACGAAATGGATGAAGTAAATGTGTCTAATCCAGAAACGGAACAAGCGCTGGACTTCACGTCTGCTACACTTAGTAAAAGACGTTCTTTTTCTCTTCAGTTTAAGTTGGAAGTTTTAAACGCTTTCCATTCCGATAGATCTTGCCATGGAAATCAAAGAGCCACAGCGAGGAAGTTTGGAATTAATCGTCGTCAGGTTCAGAAGTGGCTTGGACAGGAACTGGAGTTGCGAGGTGAGGCGACATATCGTGGTGGTCTGTACAGACAGAGGTTAGGGCGGTGGTTAGATACAGAGGAGGGGAAACGAACAGAAGAAAATGACAAACCTAGTGATGCAAGGGTAAGTTGTAACCAATCCCAACAACCTGAAAACATCGAAGACCAGTGCTGGGACTTGTCGAAGAAGAAGAGGAAAGCAGAGCCCGTCCCTGAAGTACCACCGCTGTTTAAGAAGCGAGCAACAGACATGGTCATGTTACAACACAAAGAGTATGTACCTTACGAAGAAACTGTAGTGACATCCAGTGTGGACAAAATGTACCCCTTTATACAGTCAGAGGTACAAGAAACTGCTCTTTGTCTGGTGAAGGTGGAGGGGCGGTCAAAGGAATCCATTGATGAAAGACCAAAGTTAAATAATCCTGAAGTATCAAGTTCAGTTTACAAAATTAAGCCGGACCTAATTGTAAGACCAGTGCTTTTTCACCCCAACAGGGAGCACTCAGTGACACCCCCACCGATTATGCTGCCATCCCATCCTGCCCATGTTGGATCCTTTGCTCCACCACCGACATTTGGCAGTTTGCATCATATGCTGAACTTGTATCAAGGATTGGTTGGAGAGTGTAAAATACAAAGACATACATGTCCCTTAGATTTTAAATTGGATGGTCTAGACTGTTACCATGGAAACAGTGATTGTCATGAAAACCAGTGTGCTGTTGCCAGTAAGTTTGATGTCCATCACCGCCAGATTCAAAAGTGGCTCCAGCAAGAAACACAGCTGCGTCAGAGGAGTACCAATGCTCATGTACTCAATATGTATAGGTGAAAATGTACAGTTCATGTATTTGTATTAAGCTGCCTTATTGACAAATTCAGTATTCTTTTATGGGTAACTCATAATCAGCCCTCAAAATGATTAATTTTGTGTAAAAATTCAATTTTTATAATACAGAATGGAACCCTGAGTGTAATACTTTTTTGTATGAAGAACTATAAGTGTAGACCTAATACTGAAATAATTTTTACCGATGGTTAACAAAAGTCCTTATCGCAAATATGTGGATTGTCACGTTACTTACAAATGCAACATGTTTATGCAGGGTGATTCATCAATTTCTTTACCTTTTAAGTGACAAGTATTGTGTTTTTTCAGTATTTGTTTACAGAGTGCTCAGTTTTTCTCATGCATCTTTGTGATTTCTTTGTCTTACCAATTAATATTTATGTTGCAAACGTAACTTATGCACTTAGTAGATTTTAGGGAATTGTTTTCTTCATACAAAGAAAAGCTGTTCTCAGAATTAGTGGTGAGAGAATTGGAACTGGTATAAATTGTGTTTGATATATATCATTTTTAGTAGTGCCATTACAGATAAAGAGACTTGCAAAACATCACTGACATGATTTTGAAATACTTCCATATATTTTATTTATTTTATTGGTAGTGACGATGGAAATAGTTCAAAATGGTGTCAGTGATGTTTTGCTCGTTACGCCATTGTCAAAGAACTGCATGATACACACAAATAGACTCCATCATTATATGCTGATAGCATATCAAAACAGTTTAGACTTCAAGGACATATGACCCAAGATTTTCATATTTCTAAAGCAGATTGTAGTAATGTAATTTCTTACTTTAAAACCAACAGTTTGCACATACAAAATATGTATACATGTAATGACAGAATACTTTTTCCTACACATTTTGGCAGTCGAATGCCTTCTTCAGCGAGTAACGCCATTGTTTAAAACCCGATGGAATGTGATGAATATGTAGTGATATGGACAAAATCCATTAAGGATAGTGAAAAATGACTAGATGTTCATATGCCATTGGCATATACACAGCTGTTTATCTGAAATTTTAACCACACACACACACACACACCATTGTACCTCATTCTTCATCATAGAAATAGAACTTGGATATCACTTTGATGCTGTGTGTTTGTTATTGCAAACGTTTCATAATTTAAAACTAAGAAAATGTGCATTCAATGTTAATGGGCATTGTGAAACATATAACATTTTATTATTATTAAGAATTTTAACTACATATACATCTCAATGTAGTTTACATCTTATCAAGGCTGTGATATTATTATGGTATAATGTATTTGGTCACTACAAATGTATCATATTTTATCAGGTTTTAAATATTTGTGTTACTTCCTGAAGATGGTGTTTCAGCACCGAAATATGTAACGGAAAATACCGTATCATTATATACATTTTGTTTGTAAATTGTTGTTCTTGTAATAAGAAATAATTCTCATTGCATAGAATTAATAATGTCAAAAATGAATGTAAGTAAGGGAAAACACTTTTATGCCCTTGAAATAGAAGGAAATTATGCATTTTAGTGCAGTTGCCTTCATATTCAGTTTAAATTTACATTGTCTGGACAAATGTAAATACAGTGGTTCCATTCTCAAGGTGTCAGACACTTGTGTTTGTTATGTAAATTATATGCCGTTTTTATACTCTCTATTCAGACGAACCTGAGTCGGCACCTTCTCGCCCTTCCACCTGAAGATTGAAACAGTTTGTTGCCATTTTTTAAATCAATATACAAAGCCCACAAACCAAATAATCCTGATATTGAAGAGGTAAAAGGGACAAGATGAAAATAATGAGAGTAAAATATCACTGAGTAAATGGGTGTTATCTAAGTGTAATGTTAGGATAATTAAATAACTGATTCTTTTATTTTCTTCAATTTTTTTCAGTGTAAGGGTCCTTTGCAAGGTCAGTGTTTATTGTTAGTATTATGATATTGACAATAATATTGAATATAATGGGCATTTAAAGTTTTATTGACTGTGCATCATGATATATCTATATAATATTAACCAACAAGATGCACTGTTTTATATTAATTTATTTCAATAATAAGCCTCTACATGTTTCGAGCAGGCTTGCTTCTCATCATCAGGAGGATCAACTGTGTATAAACAGCAATTGGTACAGTCGTGCGTTATGTTGATCCTCCTCATGATGAACAGCAAGCCTGCTCGAAACATATAGAGGCTTACTATTGAAATAAATTAATAGAAAATAGTGCATCTTGTTGGTTCACATTATATTGATAATGGGCATTCTTGATGAAAAGTCTTATGATTCTGGAATTATGAATAATAATGACATTATAAGGCTAATACTAATTGTTGATCACCATGCAGTGTGATTTTGTTACTTACAACACAGCCTACAAGATGATATGCTTGAAAGATGTCTACAATGCAGATTATTGATAAAATATATTGAGCAGTAAATACTGACCATTTGTCAGGTCCTTTACATCAGGGTTTCATATATCCTGGGCACCAGGTCATTCAGGTGACTCAACTTTATATCATGTTGCCAAGTGTTTGCGGGTCCTCGGTGTAGAACTTGCTTTGTGTCAGCCTTCTGGCACCTAGAATTTTGAGGTGGCTCATAGATTTTTTGGAAGTTTGTATACACTTGTTTACATTCATTTTTAAATACCAGTCAGCTGATTCTGCATTACGTGGTGTCGTTATTGAGAAACAGGGTCCACAGTTCTATGTATACTGGTATTATTGTGCATATTTTGCACATTTTCTCCATTTTACTTACCATTACATTGAATTTCAAACCTCTTGTGTCTAATAATTGTCAGTTTGTGTTCTGTCACCAGAAATTATTCTGCCAAAACCGGAAGCCTAATTAGTGTAATTAAGTAACAAATTATTTTTTTTTTCATGACATGCTTTTATTTGCATGTATGTTTATGAACTAAATGTTTAAATGATTGACCCTTTGGCGCCAAACATGTAATGAAGAGTGTGATGCTCAAAACACTGAACATCATATAAGTATTTCTGCCCTTATGTAGGGGACATTTAAATTCTGGTATTTTTCTGTGGGCATTGTGGCACCAAGCGTTAATAGCAAGTAGTCAGTTTATCAATATTTTGATTTGTCTGCCCTGTTCATTAATTATTTCTGGCTGCTACACATACATGGTATTTTGTAAATTTCAGAAGTTCTGCTTCTTTTTATTGCTGTCATTCTGCTTGGACTGCTACTTGTACGTGTGGTGCTCAGAATATCTGTGTCTTTTCATTCAGTTTGCGTTTGTTAGAATGAAGACTGATTCTTAACAGTCAGTGCCAAATGTTATACTTGTAGTTTTTTACAATGGAAGAAGTATGAGGTGATTTATGTATACATTTATGTGTGATCTTCTGTTTCTGTTTTCAATATGCATCTGCAATTTCATATGACTTTATACAAGGAGATTTCTTGATTTATGAAACATGAAATGCTCAAAATATTTTAATGTTTTTGGCCTCTGTGTTGTGAGAGAACCAGAAAATCTTCCTCTATTTCTGTTTTGATGCCCTTTATCTCTGCTTGTATGTGTGGTTTGTCATGAATGTGGATATCATATTGAGGGTTGATTTAAATATGAAATTATAGATTTTTGAACCAAGAATCCTGATGAGTCTTTGTATGGTTAGTGGTTTAGAAGTGTTTGATTGGTATGCCTGTGGTCTGTGACATGCATTTCAGGTTGGTTCTGAAATGCAACACTAAATCTGTAGTGCCTTAATAAACTTGAAACATACAGAGGCTATATTAAGTAGTGCCTAAAAAATATTAATACAGATATTTACCAGATTCACTGGATTTTATTCTATTACACCATTTTTCAAGTCTTTAAGACTATTGTATAGATTGAATATTGTTGTTTGTGAGGATGTACTGAATTCTGTGTAACAGTGGTTATCCAAAGTACGGTACAAAACTAGTCTGCAGATACATTAAATGATCAGCCCAATGTTTAAAAAATGCAGGGTCAAATATCTTTTTCATTTAACCAAATTTTACCAGTCTTTTAATCCTTTGAAGTTTGAAAAAAAGGTGAAAGTACTTTTACTTTAAATGCTCTCTGTTGTCTGAAGGATCCTTCCTCTTTGGAAGGCTCTCAGGCTTTGTCCATTTTTCCTGCCAGTAAGAGTAGAATGTATATAAATATATGTATGGAGCATAGGTGGAATCATATTGCGAGGGGAAAGCCGAAGTAATCAGGTAAAAACTTCTTTGTTGCTGCTGTCCACCATAAATCTCTTGTGGACCAGCCTGATATTGGACCAGGGTGTCCACGGTGAGGGGCTGGACTTTGGAAGTTTTTAGTTCGTCTGAATACCAATAAAAATTCAGTCCCTAAACTCAAACAAATCACCAATACAAGACAAAACAAGTTTGTGATGAAGGAAGTAACATATCTCTTTGAGAATTGTGTGAATTTGGTAAATTACTGCCTGTGAACAAAATGTATATGTTCAGTGTTTATACAGTGATAAACTGTGCCCTGAAGGGTTAAAAGCCTGGTAAAGCATCTTATGAATATGCCTTGTAACAAGCAGTGTGAAATGATTGCAGGCCAATTAGTAATGTGAGCTACTGAGGAGAAGGTGCTGGCACCCTGATATGTGGCTCATTTTTATAGTTGTTATGAAGCAGTTGCATGCTGGAGTTCTTGTAACGATGTACTGTAGCTACTGACTGCAGAGAACCTTGCAACAGGGCGTTGCTGTTTTCTTGTCACTTAACAATGCCACATATATTATTCTTTTTCCTGTATCTTTATAATAAAAAGTACATTGGTATGTCAAAGAACCAGAGGTATGGTGGCATTAAAGTCAACTGGATTGAAGATTTGGATATTAATAAAAGCATTTTTCTGTTTAATTTTTTTTCATACGTTTGAGATAGTGATCCTCGGACACTAAACTGGATGTAATGAATATGCTTATCTGTAACACACTTATTTGTGATGATGTGTACTTTGCCAGCCATGGTTTTTATGTAACACATGTGATTATTATTGTGTGCAATGGGTCAGTTGATCTTAACACCCAAGGCATCCAGAGTGTAAACACAGTAAGTGGCAACCAGGCTACTTTCACGCCACATTACACAACTGTCTTGGATTTATGAAGTTGTGCTATCAGCTGTTGCCCATCAACTTCACAGTATCACTCAGTAAGAATTCATTGCCTCGTCAGTAAAATACATATGGAAGGAGGTGCTAATTTCATTAAATTTGGTACCACTATACCATATTGTCAGTCTGTTATGCCTTTTTTCATTTATCCTTGTAATGGAAAGTTTGAATGAATCCATTGTGTATGTAAGACCATGAAGGATATCCTATTTATGATTGTTAGTCACTTTGGTTATCAGCTTCAAATATTAATAAGTTGTGTCCACAGTCTTAATTCATAACTTTCCTAGCACATTTTGTCATAATTTTTGTTTATTAACTATTATTGGTACAACAAATGCCTGCAGTTTGTTTCTTACTTGTATTGCAGACAGGAGAGTTTTAACTTCGTACATAATGTGCAAAACCAAAGTTCTTTGGTACTAACAACGTTAATAAATGCTAAAAATATGGCATTTTTAATGAAAAATATTGTAATTTTCATGTGCGTTTGTCTTTATATGTAAGCCTATGTATGCCATCATAATAAGGTTTATGTGCATCAACTATAACAAACCACATGTGCTATATGTTGTACCAGTACAGAAAGTAATGGTATGTCTGATATAGCTGTATAATTTAAATTTGTTCCTCATTTAACCTGCTGTTGCTTTTATTAGTATACATATGAACTGTTTTCAGATATTGCAGTTAGGAACAGTTGAAATTTCACAAAATGGCCTCACAGGGTTTTCACTGCAGTGATTTAATTAACATTCATACCGTTACATTTAAGACAGCTTGTCCGGTTGTTCGCTTATAGAATTGCCTTAAAACTGATTTTCCCTTATGCTTGGTAATTGACTCACGTGCAAGAAGAGTCCATTTATGACTATTCCATCTGGGAGTTTGTCAATCCATCATATGAAGCATTCCAAAATATGTGCTTTATATAATCTGTTTAGGATTTTGAACTGGGCCCTGGGGCCTGCACCAGAATTTAACAGGGAAATGTTATTATGTCTGTGTCACTCTTTAACCCCTGTGTCATACACAGCTCAAACCTGATTGCTCACTGTAGAAACATTTGTTACATGATATGTAGTATTTGCGTTTTCAGATGTGTTGCTTTATTTGGAACCCTTTAGTACATACATGTACTGGAATAGAACGGTAAACAGCTGATGGATGTGCAGTGTTTTATCTGCATTGTTGAATCAGCAGTAGATTATGTAGCTGTTGTAAGTAGATAGAAAATTCAATCTGTAAGGCGTGATTGTCATGAAATTGTTTGGTGTATTCACAATGGCAAGTTACAAAAAATTCTCCTGTTGGCTGCTCAGTTTTTTCCACTGCAAGAATGGTTGTTTATACCATATATATGAATATACAGGGTGTCCCAGGAGGAATGTGCCAGACTTCGGGAGAGTGTTCCTTATGTTAAAGTATACCGATATAACCCAAAACACCTATGTTCAAAGTTGAACGGTTACGGAGATAATGGCCAGAGAAGTTTGAAACTTTGACAGCTGTTACACACTTATTGATTAC
>Ga0123352_10016823_pt1 | contig 11656 bp, 15 predicted proteins | sample TergutLab28metaG_FD_89700 | JGI IMG/M metagenome (GOLD analysis project Ga0123352, IMG submission 89700) | Labiotermes labralis P1 segment gut microbial communities from Petit-Saut dam, French Guiana - Lab288 P1 | ecosystem: Host-associated > Arthropoda: Insects > Digestive system > Gut ...
CCTATCAGGTTCATTCCTGTTGTCAGTAAAATGTAAGTAACGAAGGATGTGAAGGTATCTGTCTCGGTTCATTATGGTGCCGTAGAAAGGTGTGTATAGCTGATCCAATGTTGGCCAGTAGTCTGTCAGTTTGTCTCTTACACCATGTCCCATCTGTATTGTCAGTGCCAGAAACACAAACACTTCGGCTTCAGTAACATCAGGTTCAGGACAGGGTCTATCGTCAAGTCCGTCTATGTAATCTTGGTAGTAGCGGTTAGTCTCCACCACCAACAGAGTGATAATTTCTTCAAAATACAGAAGAAAAATGTTAAGTGGACTGGAGCCGTCATTTATGTGGGACGCTTCATTGTCCTTCTTTCCTCTGGGGCCCCCTTTTTATGTGTGTGCTACACTGCTCTGAGGGCAAGAGGGGCGTGTCCATTGTTGGGTCACTGCCTGTCGAGTCTGTTCACCTGGCCCAATCTCAACGGCTTCATCTGCATCAGAGGCACTGGACGAAATTGAACTGCTGGACTTAGGACTACTGGCTGTTTGGCGGTGAGGTTGTGTATGCGACACCCCTGGCACACCTTCAGGACCTCCCTCAACTGAACTGGCGTCGCTTGATACTGTCGGGTCACTATATCAGTGTCAAGAAAAAGTTCAGCTAATTCGCTGGACTGTAGGAATCTTTGTCTTTTGCTTGGCTGGCTCATTTTACAACAACACACACACCCAAGCACGATCAAGTGGTTACTGGTAATGAAAAAATCTCTCTTCAAAACTGAGTCTGCGACTCTGCCAGAAGTGTGAGAAAAAAACGCGTAGGGCCATTCTATAGTTCTGTTTATTTTAGCCTGTCACCATGCCGCTATAAACCAAATGGTGTGTAGTCACGTACTCCAGACGATAAAGTAAGTCATTCATTAGCCAACGAATGAAGCAAAAAAAAAAATAAGCTATACATGATCGCCACTACAAACTTACTGCCTGTGTACAAACAGCCTCATATAAAAAATGGATGCAAGTGGTTTTCTCTCAACCGGTAGATCAGTCGGAGCATGAAGATGGAAAAACTTCTAGTGTGGTGCTAAGAATGAGTGAAATCTCCCTAAATATATTTAGAGTGAAATATTTAAATGGCTGAAGCTGTGGCTGTCCTAGTGAATGGGACGGTCGAGCCTGAGGGAGCGCGGAGGTATTTAAATGCCGTCCTAAACGGTTGGACTCAAGAGCTGTAAAGGTTAAAGAGATGGAACAGCATGTTTTGTGTAAAGACAACACTAGACTGGACAACCAAGAAACTGTGGGTTGAAACCTGGTAACTGAAGAAGTAATAAAAAGCACTCTTATGCAATGAGGTAAGTTATACTGAATGGAAAACTGAACATGAACTTCTTATGAATACCTCACCAGCTATGAAACAACAACATGGCTGGTCCAACGGACTCAGCCTCCCATTAAAAGAATTATTCTGTGTAACATCTATATTAATATTCTCTTAGACTTATTGCAGAAATGTTATCAATGAAGGTGGGTTTTGAAGTTCTTACAGCAGTGACTACAAAGGTTATGGTCTTCTGGGGATGTGACAGGTAGTTTAGTGGTGTAAGTACCAATGTTTCAGTGGAAGAAGCTACCTCTATCTTCAGGACAGATGGAAAGAACAGGTTCCTCTAAAATGTCAGTTTGTACCTACCAAGAAATACAGCAATCAACTATCACAGACAACATAAAAACTTCATCGGAGAGTATTCCAAGGTCTCACCAAAACAGATCTATGACTACATTTGTCCTAAAGGATAGTACAATTTCTTTTCAGTACACATTATTTGTGGTTTAGTTATGTGCATAAGAAAATATACTAAAAATGATTCAATTATGTGTACAAATTTTTAATTTCTTTCAAGTGGGTCTTCTGTTAAGCACAAAAGATGCCCTACAAGCAACATACCTGACAGCAGATCTGCTGCAGTGACTCCATAGTAAACACCATATGCCCACTTCTCCTTGTATTCATCATCCTTTGGAGCATACCAAGACAGTACCACAGTGGTAAGAATAGGGCTGGATGTGGCCATTTTCTGCACAATATTAAAACAAGAACACACACATTCATACAGACAATAATGTCAACAAGCAGAGACATGAATGTGAAACAAATGAACATATTACAACATTCCACCCCACAAAACAAGCACAGCCAAAGTAATAGTGCATATCTGAGGTACTTGCAACAGTTCTGATCATTCATGATGATGTTATTTCATGTCAACTGATAAATATCAGCAGCAGTCAGTAAGTAATGACTATTTCTTTTCATGCTACTTATACTCTCAAAATTTTCCCATAAAATATCAATACAACACTGCTGAAGGCACAGGTGTTTCCCAGTGTGGTCTCTATCATTGCTGAGATTCTTCTTCCACCTCTGAACAAAAGCATGTATTCCCATCCAGTAATAGCTGCTCTCTCTCTCCCTTGGAGCCTCTGATGCACAACAGTCTGCAGCCCTTGTCACTGGCATAATGGCGTCTTCACACATTTATTTTTGTCAAAGGCTCAAATGATAAGCTGATGATGCAAGGTCAGGACTGTAGTGTGGATGCAGCAACACTGTGTATACAGAATTTGTGATGGCCTCTGTAGTGCGCACACTTGTGTGGCTTAGCACTCTCACAGAGAAGCAACAATTCATATATTTTTCTTGTGGAACGAACTCAATGAAGGTGGGCATTCAGATTCATTAGTCTTCAGCATACTGATCGGAGTTAAATTTTGTCCTCTTGGGCAAGAAGTTCATAAAAACAACATCTTTCTCATCCCAAGAGACTGCAACCACAATGTTTCTCGCTGAAAGCACACTGGTGAATTTCTTCTTCCTTGGGATGCCATATAGCTTCCATTGACCGCCCCATGTATTTGGGTTCAGATGGTAGATCAATGTTTCACGCCCCATGACATTATGCAATACGAGGCCCTCACCTCCAGCACTCTACAAATTATTACAGCAAATTGTTGGTGAGAGTTGCTTTCCTTGTCCATTTGCATGCATCTGTCAGCACTTGTGGCACTCAATGAGTACAAACCTTCAAAAACAGCTATTACATTGCCTTTACTGACATACATGGTGGAGCACACAGCATCAGTTGTTGTGCAATGGTCACAGATATCATAACTCAATTTGTCATTACATGATTCTCATCTTGTTTTCAGCTTCTTTAATCCATCTTACCATCAATGAACAGTAGTAACTTCACCATACACTACAAGTAAGCATTCACGATGCAAGTCAGCTTCTCACCTTCAGCAATCAAAATCTCCATCAATGCTCTTTGCTTTAACTTAATGCCAATCTTTGCCATTTAGAATCAACCGTGGTGCTACCACCTGTGCAGCAAAACACTTGTGACTGACAGACTATGATCATAAAATGTTCGTGGACTTCAATGATGTAGTGGTTATTCCCATTAAATAAAGAGAATTTAAGGAGATAAAGTATAGGAGGCATTACTGGAACTTTCTGACTGCCTCTGGAAGTTACCAATAAAGGATCACGGCACTTTCATCATCAGGGCCAGACAGTCCAAGAAAACTCTTTAAAATGCTTGAACCTGAAGACACACGAACTATGATCTTTCAAAACATCGGTAACTACCGAACGGTCAAACACCACATAACATACCAAAAGAATGTTTCCTAACAAGCACTGATGTATAACATCACAGTTCGCCAAGAACAAAAGCATATAATTAATCAACACACAGAGTAACACACAGCCTTCAACTGCAAAATTCTACTAAAAATACTAAAGGAACATCAGTCTAGTTTTATCTGCAACTCTAAAAATGAAAACAAATTTATCTATATATATCATGCATATACATAATACAGCTGAATATTAAAGGTTTGTATATATTAACAATACTGGAACAACATGAAGACACCTTTAAGTAATGGAATCAAATATGGGGGGGGGGAACAAAACACACACACACACAACCACCGACGACGACAACTCAGTTCACACTAGAAAAAAATGACAATGCATGTTTACACTACACAGAAAGCATTAGTGTGAAGATGGGCATCAAAGGTGAAACATGAAGTAAATCACAACAACATTACAATGTACCAACTGTATTCATTAAGTATACATGTACATGCGCACGTGTGCGCAAATTCAATACATACCAATCCTGAAACTCTGGGGAGTGCCTTTCCATCTGTTGTTACAGTTACAGAAGCAGAAGGGCTTGTGTACACCTTCTTATAAGCTACTACCTCCATGATGTAGGTTGTTCCAGGAGCTAGATTTGTTACTGCAATTTAAAAAAAAAAAAAAATTTCCCACATATCGTTTAACAGCCATAAAATATTTACTCTCTAAAGAGGCGGTTAAATTATCCAATAAGGAAAAAGGTAAACTTCACCCTTCAACAGCATGAAGGCCCAGAGGGGGATTAGAGATAAAGGTCTACTCTTTCTTTAACCTCTGTATTAGATGGGGTTGGACAGTCAATGCCATGTCCCAGTCACTTCACCCCTGGGAAAGAGAACTTTAGCCATTGTACAGGCTGGGTGGGCCTCCAGGCTAGTCTGGACAGGTGCAGAAAATCTCACCCCCAAGGGAATTCGATTCCTGGACCGTTCAGCACAACGCGAGTCGCTAAACTGCACTATCCCAGCCTACTTTGAATTACCTCTGTGACTGTTTTGGATAATTCGGATTATCAAAACCAAATACAATGAAGAAAAACATGACACCGGAGTTCTTAATTCATATTCTCCATCCACTACTGTTCATGTATCAAATCAAGGTGGTCAAAATGGGCACCACAAACATTTTTAATACAAAGGAAAAATAGCAGTATATAAAACTTTTAGTTGAAAGTTTCATGGAAATAAAAATCACTAGACAGATGCAGGCATTCATGGAAGACATTAAAACAGACAGCTGGAAATTAGACTGCGGTAACACAGTCTCATGACACAGTTCAGTGGCAGGATTCTGTGGTGTGGTAGTGTCATACTTCACGACAGAATATTCCACAAATCATACTTCCATACTCAGAAAAAACAGAGGAGACTTGTATGTCAAAGGACAGTTTGTTTATCTCATTTTATGATGCTGTACTGCAGTGCCAGGTAATATGTGTAAGAATTATTGTGAATGAAACACATGGTTGGAAACTGCACATTGTAAGACACTTTTCCAAGACCCAGCTATGAAGCACAAGGAATCTGAAGTTTGTACATGAACATTTGTATGTTTCATGCCAGCAACAGCCAACAGGTACCGCAACTGCATTCGTGGTGTGCCAGAATTTTCCACACTGATTGTAGGAAGTGCTTACCGAATATATTACAGTTGTGTGCCACTACATACTGCCAAGTTGATTTATTGTGACTGTGGGGAGTTGCAAGTGCCATTCCAACAATATGTTGCATTTTTGTGCAAGTGATGTTCAAATGTGTCTGTGCTGAGTGCATTCTGTGACTGTGGTAGACCAGTAAAATGGCAGACCTTAAGAAACAGGGAACTTGCATCAGGAAACTTTCAAAGATTTTTTGATACTAAATGCTTTCAAAAGCCTGCTGTGATGGCAGCAGGAGTAGAACACAACCTTTTTGTTGGTACTCAAAAGTGGCCCATGCTGGTCGAGATTTTGAACATTCAGGTTGTCCACAACAAGTTGGAGTGATAAAAGTGTGTAAAACGGGCATCAAGTCAACCACAATGACAGGCAGCATACAATTAATAGTGTTATGGACATTCTAAGTCTGGGCATATCATATGGCCATGCCTAAACATTTAAACCAAAGATTTAAGCATGTTGAAAATCTGTGCCCCATCTGCAGAATGAAGACCAGAAACAAAACTGACTTTCTCTGTGCAGGGACCTGCCACATCTGGCCAAAAGGACGGAAATGTCCTTTCTAAAGTCATACCAAGTCATAAGAAGAAATTACAGGTCAAAGAAAGAAAATCTGAATGATGATGCAAAAATTCAAGCTGACTCCCATATGCAGTGCTGGCCAATACCACAAAACACGAGTTCCAGAGATGCTTTCAGGAGTGGAAGAGGCACTGGGTTCAGTGTACAAACTATGAAATTGGCTGCTTTGAAGGAGAAAGTACTATGCTGTGACTAAGGTACGCCAATTTTACACTACCCCAGCCCACAAACTCTTGACTTGCACCTTGTACATGAGATTGAGCTATCATAATGTTCCACACATTTTATGTCTAAAAGTTATCTGTCCTGATCAGGTTCCATAAGTTGTAACAGAAATGACTTATGGACACTGTCAAGTGTCTCAGGCTTGACATAATAAAGACACCACCTTTTGGAGAATGGGCCTCTGCCATCATGTGGAATATGGGAATGGAAAACTTAATCTTGGGACCATTTACACAAATCCACATTCTCTGAAAAGTTGCCAAATTTTTTTTGTCCCAGTTGATGACCAATGTCTAAAGTAACAGTAACATACGAGGCATGTCCAGAAAGTAAAGACACAAAGGTCTTAAACGTGTACAACCTTTTTAATTTACAAAGCAACACTGTGAATGAATTGCTGTACATAACTTTATTTTTCCACATAGTCGCCAGCATTGTCCAAACATTTATTAAGTCTTGGATCCAGCTTCTGTATCCCCAAGTTACAGAAGTCTGCCACCTGCCCTTTGAACGTCATGACCTCTTCTTGCACCTCATCATCGTCATCGAACTTTTTCCCAGCAAGATGTTTCTTTAGGTGAAGAAACAAGTGGAAATCACTGGGCGTGAGGTCCGGCCTGTACGGCAGATGGTCCAATATATCCCACTTGAATTTTTCCAGAAGCACAGTGGTGATGTGCGTGGAATGGGGCCATGCGTTGTTGTGGAGCAGGCACATGCCGCGTGACAACATTCCCCTCCTTTTGTTTTGAATGGCTCATCGAAGCCGTGTCAAGGTGTCACAATATGCAGCGGCATTAATTGTTGCGCCAGGACACATTAAGTCAACCAAGAGAACGCCTTTCCTGTCCCAGAACATGGACGCCATGATTTTTTTCACTGAAATTGAAGTTTTGAATTTTTTGGTTCTGCAGGAATGTGTATGACACCACTGCTGTGACTGTTGCTTGGATTCAGGAGTGTGGTGAAAAGCCCATGTTTCATCTCCAGTCACAACGGAGTCCAGAAACTCATCTACTTCCTGTGCGCATCACGCGAGAAAGTTCAGTGCGGAACCCATCCATTTAGTTTTCTGATCGTCTGTTAACATTTTTGGCACCTAGTGTGCACACAATTTTCTGTACCCTAAGTTTTCTGTCACAGCTTCATGATTTGTAGTCTTAAGACACTTTGGGAATGATGTGATGCAACTCTATCATCACGTGTCGATTTGCACAAATTTCTTCTTCAACTTCCTGGAGAAGGTTTAAGAGATCAAAGATGGCCTATCACTCCTTTGTTCATCATTAACATCAGTCCTTCCCTTGGAGAATTCACAGCACCACTTCATCACATTTCGCCAATTCATAACATTACCACAAACAGCAACACTATGTTTGTGAATTTCCGCTGGGCGTTCACTTTTTGCATTGAGAAATTGTATGAAGGAACGCACCTCACATTTGGCAGGACTTTGGATCGGCACTGCCATTTCAAACACATCTCACTCAAACAAAGTCGGTTCTACCACTGTCAAACAAGCACGGCTCCTAGGTAAAGGATCAAGGTCAACAGCAGTGTTGCCATAATAAGCATAAAAAATTTCCCTAATGGCTTACACGTGATGCATCTTTACTTTCCGGACATGCCTCATATATTACAATATACCAGTGACACAATCCTTTAATCCTGTAAAACTGTATCATTAAATGAAACTGGGCCCCTTATCCAGGTCACTTTTTGAAACCTTCACAACAACGACATGAATTAGAACAGAGAAGTATTACCTGTAATTTTATTCGTTTTTATTGCATTCTTTCCAAGATTTGGGTAGGGAGGCATGCTTTTAGTAATCACATAGTAGCCCTCAGCTTGGCCAACTTCCTTCCATGTCAGGTTTACACTCCTGTTGTCTTTGTGTTCCACAACCAAGCCTTCAACAGCCTCAATAACAGCATCACCACTAAATGACACTACTGCTACTGATGAAGTGTTACTTTCATACACACCATTCCTTGCCATCACCTGTAATATAGCACACATCATGAAGACATTACAATGATCAAGGTCAGGAGAGGCACAACATGCACCCACATATTGACCTGAAAGTCACTTACCCAAAAAGAATAGTTTACATTAGCACTGTAGTCACCATCCATAAGGAAGCTTGTTTTAGAACCAGTCTGTAACTTCTGAATAGGTGGAACAGGTGGTGTCTGAAATACCACGTAAATGCCAATGGTCCCATTTGGGGATTTTGGGGCTTGCCAGCTTACAAGAACTTGCCGTGCATTGAGCTGCATCGCTGTCACATTCCAAGGTGGCGATGGCACTGCATAAACAAAACAATCTGCCATTACCCACCATCAAAAAATCACCTTACAGAAAACATATTATGTTCTGAAAGACACAGACTTATTAATTATACTTTAACTACAGAAATGCCAAAGCAGTGGAATCAAATTATTAATGTAGCTGCAAGATTCTGGATTCTCATTCCAGTGCTCATGAAGTTTGTGTCTTCTGGGGATATTACACTCTGTGATATAGTATGTGGCAGCTGACATGTTGTAACTTCCCACAAGACTTATATCTTTAATTGACAGAATGGGTGATAAAACTGTAGACAGAAATCAGTGTCATCAAGTACATAAAAATGGCATCAAACACTTTTCTCTCCACATGTAGAGGAAATTATCAGAAAATCATCAGTGTGGGTTTGACAATATGGGATCAAATAATGATCAAATGCACAGTAACTGTTGGACGACGGGAGTGCAATGAGACAGCATATTGGCTATTCAATGATTTCAAGAAAGCACATGATGCAGTTGTTAACTACTATTATGTAGTCAGTATACCTACCTTAGCAAGGTAGCTCATGAAGGGTATGGAGACTTAAAAAAGAAGAGAAAATGTGATTCGCACTGTGAAATATGCAAATGACTTTGTGCTATCAGCTAAGGAAGTAACAGTGAGTGCTACAGGGTATGCTAGGCTAACTGATACAGGAAAAACTTGTGGAATGGAAATGAGATTCTCAAGGCAACCCCTCCCCCCCCCCCCCCCCCAGCGCAGATTACGATACAGCAAAACCAACTGGAAGATGTGGAATATTTCAACTATTCTGGTAGCAAAACAACAAATAATGCAAGATGTACATGTGAAATTAAATCCAGGATTGCCATGGCAAAAGCAGCATTCATCAAGAAGAAGGCTCTTTTCACCAGCAGATCGGACTTTAATTAAAGGACCAACTACAAACATGCTACATTCTGAGCATAGCTTAATGTGGTGCTGAAACTTGGGACACTTCAAAAGGTATATCAGAAATACCTGGGAAGTTCTGAAATGTGATGCTATAGGACGGAGATCAGCTGGAACAATCACATGATAAATAAAGTAGTATTACACAGAGGCAAGGAGTACTGGAATATCCTACATACAATAAAAGGAAGGTTAACTGGACTCGTCACATCATGCGTGGGAAATGCCTTCTAGAACATGTTACTGAAGGAACAACAGATGGAAGGATAGAAGTGACAGAAAGATGAGGAAAAAGATGTAATCAACTACTGGATAAGTTAAGAAAATGAAAGGATACTGGAAACTGAAACAGAAAGCATTAGATCACACACTGCGGAGAACCTGCACTGGAAGGGGCTATAGACCTGTTATAAGAGAGACTATGGGTATGATGATTATAGACTAAGCACGGCATCAGTTCACACTCACTGTAATGGAATCCAAATTAAAATGTCAGTTACTTAATATAGCACCCCCAGATGGCAGCAATCAGTAATGGAATGCATCCTTTAGTCCATATTATTGTGTTAACCATTGCTGAAGACAAGCAAGACCACATAGCAGCAATCCTTGTCCTATCAAACTGTTTGTTATACTATGTGAATGAGGCTGTGTTCACTGTTTTAAACGTTTAATGTGCACTTAAAGGGCAAAAGGAAAAAGCAAATGCCAATCAAATAATATGGAAAAGAATGTTGGCATTTCTTTGCCATGTCTGTACCTCGAATTAGGCCATGGACACCGCCACATACTTTCCAACTCACTGTCCAAACACTGTACACCAAACACTCTCAGCTGACAGTGTCATTAAATAAACCATAAATAAAAAAACACAGTGGTAGGCCCACTGGCATGTTAATAGTTAACAGGGACCTTCTGTTAAGCCCAAATACTGTCAAGAGTAGACCTCTGAATTCAGTAGCAGCAAGCAGATTTGGACTCATAACATGATCTTCTACACTATCCATATACGTACCAATACACCATGCATGCTGTAAGTAGGTATGAAAGCAATATATTGCCTCCACATACAATACAGTGAAACCTCTATCCATCATTTCTAGAGGGACTGCAGGGGAGGGGAGATAAACACTAGAAGAGGACAGCTGTTGGAAAGCATTACATGTGTCAGAACCAAGAGGGAACAACAAAATATGAACATTGCAGATTTTCCACTCAAGTTTACAAAAAATTAATGAATAGTCAATACATGTACAAATCACTCTTTAGGCAGTATTTACAAAATAAAAAGAGTGCACCTTATCCAAAAACCATGTCCACCTATCTGTCTGCCGCTAAGGAGCATTATGTTCAGATTCCCTATACTGAATTTTACCTCAAGCATGCGATAAATGTGGACAGTATGGATGTACATACATTTAGACACTGCAGTAAACTGTGCCTTTCACTGCACCAATTTTCATGAAACTCATGCCTGCTCTACAACTTTTTGTAAATAACTCTTGTACCATCTTTCATGAAAATTTGACTTTTTAGTCGCTGATACATGTAGTACCAGCAACTGGGTAAAATTTGGTATAGGAGATCTGATCATAGTGCTCCTGAGCCTTGCAATGTTTAGGGAAAGCCCAACCTTTCTTACAATCATAAACTGGCACACATACCAACACTCTTCACTGCATCTCCCCATCACACCTGCCATTCCCCTCCCTTGACCAAGGCATGGGGGCATTCTGTAAGTACCGTTACGGCTGTAACGTGGTGGGGTTATGACTACTCTACATTCCAAAAACATCACATTACTTTTGCCACTCTTTCTCATAAACAATAATTCTTCAAATACTGTGGGACAGGTCCAAGAATTACGAATGACTGATACAGTAACAAAACACCTCCATGAGCAATGGTTCCAAAGTGATTACACATTTTTATACAGATGATTTTTCAGGAATGGAAGAAACAAGCAATAATTGTGCGAAAATAATGCATACAGGAATTACGGATGGAGGTTTCACTGTAAATACAAGCACAATCCAGAAGAGCAAAATTTTTTCAGTACCCTAAAAACTTCACGTCACATATGTGTCTTCACAGCTTAGTCTGTTTCCATAACAAAACTAATATACAGGATGTCCCAGGAGGAAAGGACCTAACTTCGGGAGAGTGTTCCTTAGGTCAAACTATACCGATATAACCCATAACACCTATATCCAAAGTTCAATGGTTACGGAGATATTGGCCAG
>Ga0123352_10016824_pt1 | contig 11656 bp, 5 predicted proteins | sample TergutLab28metaG_FD_89700 | JGI IMG/M metagenome (GOLD analysis project Ga0123352, IMG submission 89700) | Labiotermes labralis P1 segment gut microbial communities from Petit-Saut dam, French Guiana - Lab288 P1 | ecosystem: Host-associated > Arthropoda: Insects > Digestive system > Gut ...
AACTCCAACACACATCGAACGAAGAACAATAGACCAATGTGGTAATTCAACAGAATAGTCGCAAGCTCCTGTTGATGGATGTATTAATGTCCGAAACATGTTGAGCATGGAAGAAGTGAAATAGTGACATCAAGTTGGTCTCTTATTCTTCAACTATAACGTACATCTTCACATGTCTGAAGTCTTGAATTTGTAAATGTTTTGAAATAAATTTGAGACTTTAAGTCATTCAAGGGATCAAGAAAACAAAGTGTTCATTTTCTTACTTAAAAGTGTTTTAAATTTTTCCACATAATTCGCTTAATATATTGTCGTTCCTTGTCGGTACTAATTTGTGCTTTTTCTGACACTTGCTGGAGGGTGAGTGGGGCCAAAAATAATGACTAATGGCGGTATTTAAATCTAGTTGGTTCAGGCTTAAACATGTGGACTTCCCTTGAAATATGTTACTATATTCAGCAAGTAATTAATTAATCAGCACTGAAGAAAGTTTTACTGCAACGGTACTAAATGAAGAATGGAAAAAAATACTTATACTGAATTCTAAGAGAAATTCACTGACCTGTCGGCTTTTGATAAACAGTAAACAGCTGTCGGCTTTAACAGGGTTGAATACGAAGAATAACAACAAATACAACAATTTGACTATTTTTTTATTCTTAGCGTGTTGTTGAAATAATAACTTTACAGAGAAAAATATAGATATTAATTAATAAATTGTCAAAATTAAATAAATTGTAGTGGGAAAAGCCCAAAAATTATATTGGTAAGTTAAGTACGCAAATATACAGTGCCGCTTCCGAACGGCGAGAACAATACTCTAAAATTTGCCGTAATATTCCCGACGTTCGCATATTCTTCCTTCGCTAAGATCCTATTAACAATTTGACATACATATGATGTGCAAGGCATTGTAGACTTCGTTGTGTAGCTTATCAGAAGGAAATCGTAAATGATCGAATAATTCTGGTGAAAGTCTCAAACGCCGGACTTTAAATGAAATATGTCCTAGGAGAAGTTGTTAGAACACAGAATGACAGACAGACAGACGCAGATGTGGTCTTCACTTTAGTGAAATTTCACTTTGTAAAGAAACCCTTAACATTAACCTAACGTAATAAAACTAAATTGTGGTTCATGTTAGAGCAAAGACGGCGTAAGTGGAATTGTCGCCATTTACTAACGGTTACTTACGTAATGAAAAGATTTCCCTTTTTCTTTTAATTGTCAAATTCTGCTGCATTTTACAGATAGGATTTCTCAACTCCAGGTACCAAGTTTGTGGTATCCGTGCTTTCTGCCCTTTGCGTATTTAGATTCCTTTTACACAGTCTGAGATCTGACCTTACTTACTCCATGGTGCAGAGTCCTTCTTGAGCAGCTAACTGGTTTGCAGCTAGTCAAGAAATTCCCCGCATTTCACGGAACCTGAAGGTTCATTACCGCACTTACAAGCGTTTGCCATCTGTCCCTATCCTGGGCCAGCCCAATCCAGTCCATATACCCACATCCCACCTCCTGGAGATCCAGCCTAATATTATCCACCCATCTACGCCTAGGTCTCCCCAGTGGTCTCCTTCCTTCCGGTTTCCCCACCAAGACCCTATACACCCCCCTCTCCTCACCCATACATGCCACATGCCCAGCCCATCTCATTCTTCTTGGTTTTATCACACGCACAATATTGGGTGAGGAGTACAAATCATTTAGATCCTCGTTATGCAATCTCCTCCATTCCCCCGTTACCTTGTCCCTCCTAGGTCCAAATATTCTCCTCAACACCATGTTCTCAAACACCCTCAGCTTCCTTTCCTCCTACAATGTCAGCGACCAAGTTTCACACCCATACAAAACAACAGACAAAATTATAGTTCAATACTGAGGTCTGAGCTAGTGACCGGAAATAAAATAACCTTGCTGAAAATATCATCCTTCACGGATCTAGAAGTTAGAATAGTGTCGCGAACATCATGTTGTAAACCGCTACTTCCACTGTTGCATGCCCTAACTGTGGATTTTCCCTTGGCTTGCATATTCATACGCTAATCCCAAGCTTCTCACTCACCCCCAGTACATGCCAAGAAGAATCTGAAATTGAATTCTGTACCTCTAACAAGCGTTCTGGGAAAAGGAATAAGAGCAACACACATTGTATAACATAACACAATAAAAGAAGCTGTAACTAGAGAAATGAAGAGGGTGGGAGAAGCGGAAATATGAGACTGTGAATACACAGACGGGGGACAGAGGATTGTAACTACAGCTCTGAAGAAAGAATAGGCCCTGTAAACAATACAGAGGAGACAGTGCTGTGGAAGTGGGAATTAATGTGTGCGATAAAAAAAGTAGAATAATACCATTCCTATGTTTATTTGATGGGACGGACTGTGTTACGAAATTGGTATAGCTGCGTTTGTTTGTAGGTAAGGGAAAAGAAATACTTTAAAGTTAATTCAACTTTGTTACCTAATTTAAAGATAAGAAATGGGAAAAGTTATTAACCCTTTCGACATCGACACCCACCTGTATTACGGACAAAATTCAGTCCCCTTATTACAGATAAATCATTCCATGTGCATTATCACTACAGGTAGGTTTGTGCTGCTCAAAGTGGCTAATTTCTGCCGGGCGGACAAAATACTTACTTGATTAATGTCACAGCAGATCATGCAAATATTTACCACTAGACTTGAAACAGTTAAACTATTAAAACCAATTATATGCCATTTATTATTTTATTGTACTTCTTATAGGCTCAACATGTTTCGGGCACTACTATGCCCATCATCAGTAGCTCGCGACTATGATGTTGATAACCACATTGGTCGTTTCGGTCTTGGTTTGCTGTATGTTGGAGGTTAGGTGCGGTTAGGCTGGAGTAGTGTCCGGGCTACAGCCAAGAACGAAACGACCAGTGTGGTTATCAACATCATAGTCGCGAGCTCCTGATGATGGGCATAGTAGTGCCCGAAACACGTTGAGCCTATAAGAAGTACAATAAAATAAGTGGCATTTAGTTGGTTTTTATTCTTCAGTTATCACAATGATGCACGGTCCAACAAACATCGAAGTTAAACTATTACTTGAATTTATCCTTCCGCTTCAGTCTTCTTGAAAATTCTACTTAAGTGACTCCACGCGGAACAGACCGTTTTGAAAAGCTAATAGTATTTTCGCTGGTCAGTAAATTTCAAGATTTCCTTGGAACTGGAATGTTGATCACTGTGTTTAGCGAAAACCTTCGCTATCCCTAATAGTGAATCAAGTGAATTCAATACAGTTCACAGCTGACAGTTGCATAACACGCTGCATGTGTCATCTGCTTTAGCTTCCTAAAGACGGCTGCTTTTGTGGCCGTAATGTTTAGTAACACTAAAACTGTGTATTTTGCAGACAGTTGGAAGTAAACTTGTGTAAACTGTACAGATATTTCCTTCCTCTTTTTAAGATCATTTTACAAAATAACGTTAGCAACTCTCATGTAAGAGGCCATGTGAATTTATGTGCAGTGACCGGAGAGCTAATGCGAAGCAAGTGGTCGAAGCCGATTTTCGTATAATGAACCAGAACTCCCCTCGAAAACACTTTATAACTGTTTAAATACGTATATAATATATAAGCTTTTTTTTTACCAAATATATAATAGAAACTTTGTTCTTAATATTGTTATCTTAACTCGGGCCATGTTTATAGACTTCACTTTGAAGTAATATGACTTACTGATAAGATTTTACCATAGATATAATTTTGTAATAAACGTAAAATTTCTAACCACTTACTGCTGCAAATTTAAGCTGTTCAAATAGTATCCTTATAATAAAACAAACTAGATGCACTAAATTCTCAAATTTATTTTTGAAATAAAACTCAACATGTTTCGGACAGTTCCTCTGTCCATCATCAGGAGTTTTTCACTGTACAAACAGTAATGGTATACTCGTATGTCAGCAAACCTGTATGACATATACCATTACTGTTTGTACAGTGAAACACTCCTGATGATGGACAGAGGAACTGTCCGAAACATGTAGAATTTTATTCCAAAAATAAATTTGAGAATTTAGTGCATCTAGTTTGTTTTATTATAAGGATTTGTCACGATTCACGGTCACCTGAACGTACCAAAGAAATGAACGCAAATAGTTAGTTGTTAATTTTCAAGATTATAACAATAATAGAATTCTTGTAATGGACTTGAACGCCGTCAAATGTGACCGCAACAGTCAGTCAGTTGTAGAAACTGTTGTAAAGAAAGGTGTTTAAGACAAAATTCTTTATATAGAAAAAAATAAGGAATTTGTTTTGTCTGCTGATTAATTACACACAGTGGAATGAATCAAATAGAAGCTGTATTTCTTGCTGTCGATTACCGATTCCTTCATCTTACAGTTCGTAACCCAGACACCATAACACCAGATATCCAACTCAGCAACATATGGATTACCATAATTTTATGAAACTTCGTTTATCTATAGAATAAACGTCAACAATTTTAATACCATTACAATGAATTTGTGTGCGGGCTGTTGTTTAAGAATTGCGAAATCTGGCGTATGATGGGATTTGTCATTAATAATTGCATTTTAATTATACTGGAATCAGACATGTTTGTGGGGCTAGTGCGAAGTACGCGTACATTAACGGTTTCGGTATTTTGCATACTTTTTCATTTATTTCTGGTTTTGCAGAGCTAGGCCTAATTTGCATGTTGCGCCAGACAACTCTTTCTGGAGGGATGTCTGCCTGACGTCACTGTGCCTCGGTCATTATAGAACTTGTGTATTTTACAGCAAGATTCTAAAGACATACGTCATAGAGTTTTGTAATATATTCTTGGCCAACTTTGACGTTCATAGTGCCGTGAATCTTAATATATTTCTATAGTAAAACCAACTAGATGCACCAATTTCTTAAATTTATTTCATTTTGGATTGACACGTGTTTCGGACGGTCTTTCCTTCCATCATAAGGAGTTCAAAACTGTATATACAGCAACAGGCATATGTCAAACAGATACTGCTTGCTAGCAAGCAGACAGCAGTATCTGTTTGACAAATGCCTGTTCCTGTATATACAGTTTTGAACTCCTGATGTTGGACGGAAAGACCGTCCGAAACATGTAGTGTCAATCCAAAATAAAATAAATTTAAGAAATTTGTGCATCTAGTTGGTTTTACTATAGAAATGTATTTCTGGTCGTTTTTCTTAATTACTTGACATTAATTTCACTGGTTGCATTTAGACATTTACTTTTCGAAGCACTCTTTTTTTTTTTTGACTTGTCACATTCCACGTAACTTAGTCTGTTTGCAGCAACAAATGACCATGTGACTTCTGTTTGGTGAATTTAAAGAATATGAAAGGAAGTGGTCGTGGCCTAATCCAATTGCTAAGAAATGCTATTAAGGGAAGCCAACGACTCGGTCCAGATCAAAATCAGGCATCCCCCGTATACAAACCTAGAGTACAAGGTAAATAAACTTTCCAGGTAAGTATCACAGTTCACAATCAGGAACTAGTGTTTATGGATGTGGAGCTATATAATTTGATAGACAGGTGACAACGTGACGGATGAAAGTGCTGCCCCCTTTACAGCGCGGAGGTGAGGTGCTTCCCCCCAGAACATTAATACTTATCCACTAAGTAATAATCTATGAGTTCCCGCAAGGTCATATTCTCGACACCCACCGTAATCACAATCTGATATCTCTCTTAACTTTTTGTCATTGTGTGACATACAGACAATACCATTGGTTCACAGTCTTCCTTAACAAGTTGACTGCTACAGCTTTACAGGTTAAATCCGAGACCTTCTGTGGCATTTGCACGTCCCCAAGTCCTTATTTCATATCGATTTGTACTGACACACAGAAATTCAATTCTCCCTAATGGCTCAAGCAGATATTCTATACGCTTCACAGAATGAACTGAACGCGACTAATTTTGAGAAATACCGTATTATGACACATCCCCGCTCTGTAGATTGCTGACATGTACAGACCTCGTGGAAGAAAGAGGATTACTTCTGAGGTTACAAGAAAGGGTACAGGGGTAGCGAGCAAGTGGAAGTAGAGGAACTGTACAGTGTGACTGAGCCGTGGGTGAAAAATGTAGGAAAATGGAAAGAGGAGACAATAAGGTGTTAGTGAACACACAGGGTTACAGGTTTCACAGAAATCTGGCCTGAGGCCGAATAACGTGGGCAAATGTTGAGTACATTCAAGATTACAAAAGGAGAAATGTTAGGACCAGCACATTTATGATAAGAAAATACTTTATGGGCAGCCAGTCTGTGACATCCGAAAGGGCCCTAATGCTCAAAAATATATGCTGGCTGCAAAAAAGGAGGGAGGGTTTTCTAGGTTGAAGAGGAGAATGTGAATTGACTATACCGAAGAAGGAAGGAGACAGCTAATTTATCCAGGAATACTGCCCTGATGTTTGCCAGTGCCCTTGAGAAGTCTGCAATATTCATCACTGTGTGTCCTGCCGTATAGTCTTCCTCTACTCCTTTCTTTCAAAGAATGACTGATAAGTTTCCATAAAAAGCTAAATTCCAGGCCACCGGCCCCATGCTTCTTGGCTGTTTGCAGCTCAGTCTCACCCACTGGCTGATACAAACGTTCATATACAAGCTTTCTAGAACTTCCAGCTTAATGAGATCAAAAATTTTTCTTTATTTTTCTAGATATAAATAATTGTGTAGGCTTAAAATTCCATATTAGACTCTGTGTTTCAAATTTATTAATAATATACAACAAGACAGGCAAACTACTATAACGTAAAGTTGAAGCGCGTTCGCGTAACCATTGTTGGCCATGGAAAAACAATGAGTATTACATATTCTGGGGGTGTGTCTGTAGCCGTAGTTATCCAGCATACAAAGGACAAGGGCCATATCACGTTGTCAATTGTGGCCTGTCTGTTTCTCCCACATTTTTCCGCGTTATCTCATAAAAGACACGATTTTTGGAAAAGAAACTTACTGAACATAAACTGTGCTCTGCTTTTCTCTACAACGTCTGTCGGAAACAGGCCTTTTTCTCGTACAAAAAAAATTCAGTGAGATATCATAAATGTACTTAGGTTCTTCATGTAAAGTACCCGTTATTCTCATCACATTTTAATGACTCTTCAATTTTCTAGACTGATTTTCGAAGAAACGAATATCAAATTTCACAAAAATCCAGTGGGAGCCGAGTTGTTCCATGCGGACAGACAGACAGACAGATATGACTAATCAAATAGTCACTTTTCGCAACTTCACGTACAAAGCAAGATTTCTCCGTTTGAATTTCAAATGGGTGTGTTTTAATCACAGGAAATGCACAACCCTTATTAGTGATTTCGTTTATACCCTTCGTGCAAAGAATGAATGTTTAGCAGGTATATTTCTGTAGAAGACAATATACAACTTCTAAACGTGTAAATCATCGTTAGAGACTTACTTCAACCTTCCCTTCTATTCCTGAATTTAGGACAGAGAATCTAGCAGTTTACACTCTTAACACATTAAACACAGTGGTTACTATACACACCATCTGCATTAACATGATAACACTCTGCACTTTGCCCACACAGTATATTATGAATTTCACATTGCTGTTAAAACAAGCAGCTTATATTTTCTCATAGCGCATTAGCCTGTTGCTGTTCGTAATGGAGAATTATTTTGCTTTCCGTGAGGTAGGAAATTATTTTTTAAATATTAATTTATATTATGAAATTCGGGCTTGAGAGGATAAAATTCTCCTCCGGTCGCCATGGTACCGCGTGCAATATAAAACAACAACGATTCTGTTTGACTTATCCTTTTGTTTCACGCGGTGTAGATCCCGATAAATTCGTTGAATTACGCAAAGTAGTGCAACCATTAATCGCACAGTATGCTAATGGGCACTTGAATACAAGAGACTGTACTTGAATCCACGCCACCATCGTCTGGCGTTGCAGGTTTGTCTACCTACAAGGATACACATTGCAGGGGATTGAAGAATTTAATGGCTAACCCGATTAGCAGTGTTTAGAGAGAAATTGTTCGTGAAACAGAGACGGACTGACCCACCATAAACTGGGATTGCGGTTACCGGTTCAACTTGTCTTTCATCCTCTGCTTCCAGTTCACGCCCGTAATGTCTCTTTTTTTCTTGATTTGTGTCCAACCAGTTTCAACGTCGATGAATTTTGCATATGTTTGCCTCATTTCATTCCTACAGTGTTAATTGTATTTCTTGCACAGGTCCACAGCCTCTTCAAAAGAGGTTCTCCAGACAGCGCGACTTAGTTCTTCCTATTTCATATTCCAGTGTATTGTCTTTTCCTTAAAGCCGTCTACTAACTGCTTACGTCTTCTTCCTTGTCTCTTCTTCCCTTCTATCTTTCGTTCAGTAACGTGTTTTAGAAGGTAGTTCGTACAGTATAGACGGATCATATCCATTATTAGAATTAATCAACTGATCTTTGTGTTGGGAACGTCGTCTAATTTCCAAGAGACTAGAAATTAACTTTTAAAAAATTAAGGACTTTCAGAAGGCCAGGTGTTAAAAAACAGTTCCTTGAAATGTTCCATGTTAGAGGTTCCTTGTAAGGATTAATGACATTTCCTATAACGTATGGCACAATTCAGGACAGCTGAAATGAGAGTATTCAATTTAAATGGCATTCACTATAAACTGATATATTTTGAAGAAGATTTTACCCATTTAACCTCCAGTGGTAAGCATACATACCGCGATGTTGAACAGTAAGAGACACTACATTTTTTCCACACTGTGTATTTTTGTTCCATATAATTCGAAGAGCAAGTTTTCATTATTTCCCTTGACAGAATTATTGGATTATTCTTTATAGTGAAGAATGTGTTTCTTTTCTCTGGCTGACAGACTGAGCACATCCTCTTCATTACATCATTCGCTATCCATCATATAATTCAAAGATATATAAAGAGTATCCATTTTATCATATCCTTCAGCTCGGCAGCTTTATCTCATAAGAAAACTCCACCCAGCGGACATTCCGTGAGATTTTCGGTGCCCAGTACCTCCAAAAAACGTTGTCTTTTACGTACATAATAAATAAATAAACAAACCCATTGAGAGAAATGTGTTTAAGCGAAGAGAGGACTTTATCTTTAATACAGATTCTACTGTGCAAGACCCAGAACCAGTCCGACAGTGCTGCTTTCCACAGTGGCAGTTCATCCCGGACTAAAAGCTTGTTAGACTTAGTTGTTAATATTGGGCGGGCAGTGCTTCCCATAATCCCCAGTTCTCACGCATAGAAGCATAGGGGAAAGGATTTCTACACAATTGCCATTATATTATTAATTATGTCATATTATCCTCCTGGAGATGGTTAACCACGAACAAAGACAGCTTCCGTTAAGCCTGATATTTTCTTGTAATCTCCCTTACTAAATATTTGTTTCCTTGTAAGCTTATTGTATCCTGGTATTACGGCCTTACGTAGCTACAGTGTATGATTCACGATGATCCCATTTTCCGGCGATAAGCAATTGCGGCACGTAAATTCCAAGTAAGATTAACCTCTCTTAAAAGCAAATTCAAGATATTTTGCCTTTCCTTAACACTCACAACATCCTTTCATTTACTACTCCAGTTGAAACAGGAGATTTGCTGATTTACTGCTTGACTTATAGATCGATAATAACGTAAAATGAAACTGTGCAATTTAACCCTTTAAAGACGAAGCGCAGACCGCTCTATTTAAAGACCCAGTCCGTACTGCGCTGTAAACACACCATCTCGGTTATAAAAACCAATCATTTTATGATGTAAGTGGCACAAGTCGTTGTTTGTACTGAGATAAATACAAAACGCACAAATACAGTGTGGGCAGAGCGTAAAATTCTTGAATGTTAAACTTGTTTGTGCATCACGTAACCAGTAGGATTTATAAAAGGTTAAAAGTAATCTACGGAAGAAAAAATCGCATTTCGACTAATCGATTAATCGCTCTAAAATTACTAGCCTTGTATCAGTTGTTGTAACTAATCTGTGTTAGTTTAATAAGAAGAATGGATTTGACAAAAGAGTGGAACTAAACGCCCTTCAGAACTTCCATATTCCTTCACTTTATTATTACCAACTTATGCATTTGTATATCAGTTAATATTAATGCTGATACAGAAAACCAACACAAGGAATACACATAATATGATATCCAGCTCCATCACATATGAAATAAGACATGCTGCCAGCATACCTCAACGGTAATATCAGATAACAAGTAACTTTAATAGGCACAGGAGACTCCCTGAAGATGGTTTTATAAACTAAATCGAAACATGTCGGAGTTTTAAATAATTTTATAGTTTATCTTTTAATATTTCAATGTAATAGCATTAATATTAACTGATATACAAGTGCATAAGTTGGTGAAAAATAAAGTGAATTGAATCAATATGCACGGTGCAACAGTGAAAGTTCCATATTCCTCTTCCAAACCGTGGAAAGCTTTTCAGGTTTCAAAAATCAGGCTGCAATTCATAGTTCTGGTACTGTTAAACAGGTTGCGCCTGCATGTTGATTCTGTCAAATTGGATTGGCGCCTAATTTTGCCTTTGGCTCTGCTGAACGAACCGTCAACAACTGTGACTTCGCTAATGATGCAAACGTTTGATCAGAGAGAACAGTCGCAGTGCACGACCAATTAGTAGCTAGTGCTTTATAATCATTTTTCAGTTTAATTTAATTTGTTCGTTTGTAGTGGACACAGAGTAGAGAATGATAAACGGCTAGATAAAATTACAGTTTTATTGCACTCAGAAATAAAATAAAAGCAAGCCAAATACGCGCAGCGCGTTTTGGGGCAGACATTTTGGAGTGTGGAGCTGCTACACATCATATCCAAACTGTCCACATAACGTAATAATAAATTGTCATTTCATTCTCGAAGCTGCCATGTCATTTCGTGTTTCTGAGTGATTTGTTGCTTAGCTGTAGCACAGGGCCAGCGCTGTCGTCTGCTGCAACAGGCAAGCCAAGCAGCATTTGCATAGGGCCGTTAATAATTATTCATTCTGCTTACTAAACAATGTGCCGTCAAAACCAGCAGGAGCAGTTAGATTGGCTACATTGGTTTATATAATTATATGTTATATACATGCACATAACCGCATGTGTCACTGACTGTTGTTAGAATGGCCGCGTTGTGTGGTGTTTATTGGTTGATATGCGTTTGTTTTGTTTATTATGCGTGATGCGATTCTTTTTTGTTTTTCTTCTTTCGTGTGAGTTTGTACGAGAATTTTTGGTCAGTATCAGTTCTTAACGGACTGCGGTTTCAATTCGTGTTTAACAGTAGTGGCTTTTATACAATATTGGCCTGAGTGTATGGGCATGCCTTGTGAGACTTTTGTTTTCATGATTTACTATCTATTTTTGGTGGACAAAGTGGCACTGAGAGTGATTTAGTGCCAATTCCTCGCCCAGAGGAGTCCTACCGAATGTGTGTGTGTGTGTATGTGTGTGTGTGTGTATGTGTGTGTGTATGTGTGTGTATGTGTGTGTATGTGTGTGTGTGTGTGTATGTGTGGTTGTGTGTGTTGTGTGTGTTTATGTGTGTGTGTGTGTATGTGTGTGTGTGTGTGTGGTGTGTGTGTGTGTGTGTGTGTTGTGTGTGTGTAGGGTTGGGT
>Ga0123352_10016826_pt1 | contig 11655 bp, 6 predicted proteins | sample TergutLab28metaG_FD_89700 | JGI IMG/M metagenome (GOLD analysis project Ga0123352, IMG submission 89700) | Labiotermes labralis P1 segment gut microbial communities from Petit-Saut dam, French Guiana - Lab288 P1 | ecosystem: Host-associated > Arthropoda: Insects > Digestive system > Gut ...
CGCAACTACTTTATGGTAATTCACAATTTTATAACCGTGGACGGAACAGGATATCTGCTGTTGGTCATGGTTGAAAAAGGAGGGTAGGGAATTACCACGATCATCATCATCATCATAAACATCAAGGAATGGACCCTTTGACCCGTTCCGCCTACGGAGTTACAGCTGCTCACGCCAACGCTTCTTCGGTCTTCCAATTGTCCTCCTTCCTTGTGGTCTCTAGTGGTATGATTTCAAAGGCATTCACTTTTGTGGCATTCTTTGCAAATGAAGAAGCCATTTCCATCTGTATTCAGCCAAAAACTGACCTGGCTGTGACAATACAGTAACAACCCTGAGTTGAGTGTAGGCCAACAACCCTCCACAAAACAAATACTGTCATAAAAGTGAAGGTGCCGTTATTTGCTGTATGTCAGCAGTGGTTAAAGCTACATGTTCTTCATTCTCATCACGATGGCTCACCATGACAGGTGTGTTCGTGAACGTTGAACGTGTGCTAGGAATATGTTGGGTCGAGTCCCACTATCGGCAACCTTCTTTATGTAGCCCAGGTAATTGAACGCGTGTTAGCAGTAGCCTTCAAAAACAAACTATGTTGGTTCGAGTCCCACTATCGGCATATTTCTTTATGTAGCCCAGGCAGTTGAAAGTGTGCTGGGAATAGTCTTCGGAAACAATCTACGTTGGTTCCAGTCCCACCATCGGCATATTTCTGTATGTAGCCCAGGCAGTTGAACGCATGCTAGCAGTAGCCTTTGGAACACATACCACTAACAAAGGACAGGCATCCATGCCCCCGTGGGATTCGAACCCACAATCTCAGCAGGCGAGGGGCCGTTGACCGCCCGGCTACTGGGACCGGCGAAGTATCACACCTATGCATAGAAAATGAAAATTAATACTTTAGCCCTTAAAAGGGTTTTTTTCAGAAACTGACCCCTTTAATAAGAATTCCAGAACCCTTCTGCTTTGACCCCTGATTTCATTCGTCGTGTCATGGATCGAATATGACGCGTAGACGCAGCAACTTCATCCCACGCGTCTGAAACGAGGGCCCCTAGCTCATCGCTATTTCTGGGAGGGAGGATAGATCAGGTTTTGTGCATTGTCCTTTTCACCTCACTCCACGTTTTCTCGATGGGGTTCATATCAGGCGCTTGCGGTGGCCAGTCAAGGAGTTCGAGGTCGGCCTGCCATGTTAGCCTTTCTTGATTCACACGAGAATCATGAATGGAGAAGTGGTCTTGCTGTAAATGGATTATACAATCTGGATGAAGTATCCATACAGAAGGCACCGTTACGTTCTGCAAAATGTGCTGATAATGCAGGCCGTCCAGGTGACCCTCTATACGATGGAAAACTCCAGCCCCTTCGTGGGAGATCCAGCCCCAATATTGGACAGACACACGACCACGGAGTTTGCAGGTATATTGCGGGTTGTAATGCTCTCCCTGAGGTCTGTAAACTACATCCAGCCCATAATTTGCTTTCACTTTCAGTTTTATGACAGTATTCGTTTTGTAGAGGGACGCGGCTTCCACTCAACTGAGGATTAATGACTATTGTGACAGACAGGTCAGTTTTCAGCTTTTGGTAATACCCTAACCTCCTTTTCAACCATGACCAGCAGCAGATATCCCATTTCGTCCTCGGTTCTAAAATTGTGAATTACCATAATGCAGTTGCAGAATACATTCCATTCATTTGGCAGAAAATTGAAAGAAACTTGACTTAATTTAATGGGCGCAGTTCTACATTGTCCTTGATTTTATTATTAGTAAAACATAAACATTTTGGTTTTCATAATCACCATCATCTGTAGCCGTTAGACTTTTAAATACGCACAGCTCTTAATTGTGTTATTGTTTACTAAAAGGCCACATGAAAGAAAGCTTATGAACTTGTTCCGAAAGCTGAAATTAGAGTTGCACATTTTCCAACAATATTTTACTCCCCTGAAACAAAGTGAGAGGAAAACCATGATGGGTCACAAGCACACCCATCATACTTGCACGTTCAACAATTCCCATCAGTAAATGTTTTCATTCCTACAGATACATAAAGAAATATGCCGATAGTGGGACGTGAACCAATACAGTTTGTTTTTGAAGACTGGAGCTAACACGCGTTCAACTGCCGGGGCTACATAAAGAAATATGCCGATAGTGGGATTTGAACCAACATACTCTGTTTCCGAAGACTACTGTTAGCATGCGTTCAACTGCCGGGGCTATGTAAAGAAATATGCCGATAGTGGGATTCGAACCAACATACTCTGTTTCTGAAGGCTTCTGCTAGCACGTATTCTATTGCCTGGGCTACATAAAGAAATATGCCGATAGTGGGACTCGAACCAACATAGTTTGTTTCCAAAGGCTGTTGCTAACACGCGTTAAACTGCCTGGGCTACATAAAGAAATATGCTGATAGTGGGACTTGAACCAACATGGTTTGTTTCCAAAGGCTGTTGCTAACACGTGTTCAACTGGCTGGGTTACATAAAGAAATATGCTGATAGTGGGACTCGAACCAACATGGTTTGTTTCCAAAGGCTGTTGCTAACACGCGTTCAACTGCCTTGGCTACATAAAGAAATATGCCGATAGTGGGACTCGAACCAACATAGTTGTTTCCGAAGGCTACTGCTGGGACGCGTTGAACTGCCTGGTCTGTGCCTGCTGAAAATAAGAACGAATGGTCCGGTCGACTCATCCATCCTTAGTAGAAAAGCTAGCTACCTAGCCTGGCGCTGAGAGAGTTAATGTATTTTAATTAATGTTTTAATTACAAATTAAGCAAATGTATTGTTGTTTTCATTTAATATATACGCGGTGTGATTGATTGTAATGAATGGAAGAGAGAGAAACGCCACGTTTGCGCAAATATGGGGAAAGAAAAACGACTCAAATTATGATGCAACCGTACCACACGTCACTGCCTGACCGGGACGTACGAAATATCACGCCGATGGATTTTTGTTTGACTGAGTGTACATGATTGACAAAATTAGTAGTACAGTCAGTGTATTCATGGGAGCATGTGACGGCATCTCTTAAAATTAGACAAACAAAGAATGTTTGAATGTAGTTCCAATAGTTATCTGTGCATGGTGACATGTGTGATGGGATAGCTATCTTCAAATTATTCATGCATAGGGTTTTTGGTGAGCTCATGACATCATGATAATGTAATTACAACATCAGATAATGGTGAAGGTTGCATTTCTTGTATGAGTATAAATAATAAGAGGTAGTTGCAAGTAGTCCATATATGAATTTAAAGTAATCTGTTGGTGTACTTCTAATAGTAAGTAGAAATACATTTTGATGATAAATTTGGTAAGAGCCACCAGTTTTTACTTAAATGTAAACTAATTCAAGGACCAATACATGTCAGAGTCCATGGTGCAGTGTTGTGTGTTCCTTCTGTTGTGATTTTGTGGACTGTGATGTTGGCTAGTTTTTTTTTTTTTTGGTCAGTTATGCCTTCCTGCTCAGATACATCTTTGATGTGTATGTGTGTGAAATATTGCAGATACCATTTAAAGGATGTAATTGTGGGCAAGATATACTTCCTGTTGGTTCGCATTAAGATCAAGAATATGGAGATTGCAATCATCAAGCGTGAAACTACAGGCTCAGGTTGGTTTTACTTGTATTGCCGCAATGATAGTTTAAAATGAATAGTATTGTATTTTAATGTGATTTTAATTTACAGTACAGGCGGGTCTTCTGTTGTGCCAGAGTTATGTTCCAGACAACATCATGCAAATCAAACACAAAATTCCCAATTAAAACAGTGTATTTCATGGGGGTTTGGGGATTGACAAACTCATCCTATGCAGTGTATCACTATACCACTGGTGGACATAAGGACTGTAGAGTATATGTGTCTGTATATACAATATATTTATTTCCAGTGCAATAAAAATGTACAAGATGCACCTTCCATAGTTCTTGGTACGGTTGATTACAATAGGACTGGGTAGTCCTGCTACACAAATGCTTCAGTTCCTGACTTAGCACTTTCTGTAATTCTATCAGCATTATCATGAACTGTACCTACACTACCATGAGGGAGTCAAACATTACGACATATACCAACAATTCGTTTCTCCTTTTTCAAGTCGACTTATTATTTCTTATTTCTCTTCACTACTGATTGTCAATCATGGTTTTTTTTCACTTGGATTGTACTAGGTGTTGTAGATTTACATTTCGCACTCATTTTGGTAACAAAAGCCAGTGCTGTTGAAGGGGGAACTACATCTGCTGCGTGATTAAATCACTAGCATAATCAGTCCATATGTGAATAATGGCGTGACAGTGATGTCACTTTAGTCTCCAGTACAAGACAAACGCAGCCACTGATCATTTGTGCCAAATTGTGTTAAACCGTAAAATGTTACATATTGTCTGAGCAAAATCATGTGAAACTGAAAATTATCACATAAATTCAAAAGGTGGTATACATTTTTGAGTTGTATTAAAGTGAAATCACGCAAAAAGAAATCGTATAAAACTAGACCTACTAGACTACCTTAACTTCTTGTTATAATGAATTTTTTTCCCCTTTCTTTCTTTTCTTCTTCTTTTTTAAATTCAGTATTACAAAATATGTGGAAGTTTCGTATTTGTTGCTGAAACACCAGTATAGCTGACACAGTATGTATTACAAGTAATGTAATTTGTCATGCTTTCACAGCCGGTGTTTATCAGATAAATGGTCTTGTGGGTTTTGACAACATGTAGGACCGTATATTTATTCTTTCATTTTAGAGGAATGGCTGCCTTCATTGTTAGGGTGGTGAGTTACGTCCACATAGACTCTCTATCACTTTGTCAGCCTGGGCGTAATGCTTCCCCTTGATGACTGAGGCAGCACATTTAAAATGTCAGTTACCAACTTGTGACTCCATATGGTGTCAAAAACCAGATGTCTTATCTTATATTATGTAGTCTTTCATTACTCAGAAAGAAGAAATATTTAGATTGGTGTCAGTATCTGGGCTCAGGAAACACATATTTAATCTGTTGACCACTTAATAAAATTCACTTGTCCATAACTGTCATTGTACTTCATATATACTTTTGTGTTTTCTAGTTTCCAAAATTTTACTTGCCTATGACAGGTGAGCATGTTTGTGGTTGCCTGATTATTGTCTTTTGAAGCTTGGTTATGTCATTCAACTGAATTTATTTCCACTCTTTTCATAAATAATGGAGATGTTTTCACTGATGTCAAATTATAATCACATGGGGTTTGGTTAGAAAGTACTGAGACTGATCTGTATCTCAGATAAATCACTGTGCAGGGAGGTCACTGGAGTGGCAATATCCTTAAATTTTCTTGAGGTCTGGATGTCTTCAAATCATTCTGTTTGCCCTACTTAACAGGCTGGTTCAAGTGGTAACTCTTATGAATGGTTCAGAGCTTGGTTGGAGCACTATTCCAGTGAGGGCTTCCATGGTTTTCCTCATTTTCTGTAGGCACATGCCAGGATAGTACCTTGAAATAAGCTATGACTCTGTATGTTTACCAGATGCATTCACCCATCAATGTTGTATACCACATAACTGCTATCCTTGTGGGTTGTTAAGTATCATGCAATCTGTTCATTGCTTTACTTATTTGTAATATGAGTGTTTTTATCACGTGCACTTTAAAGATGACTGATGGTACAGAATGTTGCATGGATTTTTAATTTTTTGAGACTGAACTAGTCTCTTCAAATAACCAGCAACACAAAAATATAAAAGTTTGGAACAGCAAGTATGTGAGAGCTTGAAACAAGCTTGAAACATACATTGGTAAAAAAATTTCATACAGTAACATGTTTTATTGTAGAAACCTCACAAAATGAACGACCAATCATCGTAGCCGATTTGACTGCACAAGCAACCAACTTACTCCCAATCTAGACCTCCATTTTTGCCAACACATCAGTGATGTAAACCCTTTCAAAACATGAAATAGATTTAGGCTCTGTGCCTTTGAGAATTTTATCTGCTTCCAAACTGACATTACCTATGAGGGGTGGGAGGGGCCTCAAAAACAAGCAGTTTGCATGTTACAAACAATGCAAAAGAATAAGGCTGCAACTGAATGGAACATAATATCAGGCATAATTAACTGCCCCTTCTTGAATTAATAGTAAAGTCACACCAGATGGAAATTGGAGAAATTACCTCAACTGCTTCCCTGATAGGACAAACATGTCCTCCACATCATGAGACCCAATCCACTGTATGTGTTGTCCCTTCTCTTTTCCACCGATATTACACCTGTGCATGACTAATCCCATTGCTACAAGATGACTTTGGCTGTTGTATCCTGAAGAAGATTGGGGAAGGTGGTTACTGAAGGATCAGTTGTTGCAAATAGTGGGATATGTAACAGTGAGTGTTAGACTGGTGCTGTCATTTTGCAGGGGGACAAATGTCTGTTTAAAGTGCCCTGTAGCTTTGAAGCATATTAATATTCTGTCTCCTTAGGGACACTGTCTTAGTATACACAGATGCAGTCTTTATTCTTCGTATATGGGGCCCTATATCTGCAGCCACGGACCTTATCCTCAGTCATTTATTCATATTACATATACAGTAATGTTATTATCATGTATAAAGTAAATACCTTTGTGTAAGAAACCTGGTTGCTTATTCATTAGTTTCCAGGTTTTTTGTTACATTGTTGTAGTTTGCTGAATTTATTGTGATTATTGGCAACAAAGTTTCTGTGAATAACGTGTTTGCAGTGTTGCACATTCCAAGTAAAATTGTGCTGTCTATTCTTCTAAAAGACAGTTAATTTGGAGTGGTTACAGAAAAATCAAGATACTGTATTCAGTATTAAGGCATTTAGAATGGTAGTAGGAAAGAGAATGTGCACTATGGATGGGTTGTGAACATTCAGCACTTTGGGGTTTGAGATGGTCTTTCCATATAGAAAATACTGATAGATCTTTATTGTGAAAATGTGATATGATTGCAGTTATGAATATGCACAGATCTACATGTTTAGTGTTGGATAAGAGAGTTTCTTTAAGGTGTTCCATTTCATTAATCTTACCTTGCAGGACCCAACACATTCACAGAGAATGAAACAATTGCCAAATATGAAATAATGGATGGAGCGCCAGTGCGTGGGGAGAGCATTCCTATTAGGGTGTTCCTGGCAGGATATGATCTTACACCAAGTATGAGAGATATCAACAAAAAATTCTCAGTGCGGTACTATCTGAATTTGGTTCTAATGGATGAGGAAGACAGACGCTACTTCAAACAGCAGGTACAGACATAGAGATTTGCTGGAAACTGCCACAGAGTTGTGACATTAATAGAGGAAGGCAGTAAAACTCTGATACTTTGAACTGTTCAGGACTGAAAAATTATGCTTTTGACATTGTTATTAAGTAAACCATAAATATAAACATGAACGCAGACCTTTCCCATATTTCCTAATGGCATGGTGAACTACTATAAAATAGTTTTGGTTCAGGTAGAATTTCATAATTGTAAAGGAAGGGGTGAACCGTGTATGAAAATTTCATAGAACTCCAATGCAGTGAAAGAGACAGGATGCCAAGCCGCAGAGCTGAGAACTCACAACTACATGAACCAAGTGTCATACAGTTAATTGTTGCATCTCCACACAGAAATGAAAGATGTGTTTATTTTGTTCAATCAGCGAAGTTCTGTGTCCTTAGAAAGACCACTGCTTCCTGAAATGGGGTAATTTTCATTATACCATTTATTTGAGAAGAAGTAATTCATCAACTCTTGGAAATTCTTCATCCATTTCAGTCCAGCTGGCCAATCACCATTTGTTTTGGCCACTGGGTTTCAGGTGGTCACTTAGTGATGTCAGCATAGGCGCTTCTTTAAGATGAGCTGTTCTAAGTGAATGACTTGTGGCAGGATAGTATTGACTTCAGCATGAAATGGTGGAAGCCATTTCTTTTGGTGCTCACAGATTTTGTCTTTATACTGATTTAGCTGGAGTTGATAATGATGTTCCTGAATACTGATATTATGATGGATCTTGCTTAGGAGATTACATTATGGCGCAAGGGAGAGAAAACCCGAAAGAATCTTCAGTCTTCAGCAACATCTCCACAATTGCCACATCTTGTGACAGGAGGAGCAGACAGTCTTACAGCACATAATCACAACTCAGATCCAAAAGACCTGAGTGGAACTATAGAGGACATGAAACGTGATATGGACGATGAAGATTGCTCTAGCAACACGATTGTCCCACCTGTTGGTTCCCATGGGGATGCGTGTAGTACCAATTTGAAAGCTGGTGGCTTGGATGAGTGACAGAAAGTCCTATTCTCAGGGTGAGGTGGACATGTGATATATAAATATGTATACATCTGCATAAACTTATGGGGACAAACATTTTTGTGTATATTTATGTACATACTCTGTACATGAAAGGTTTTTCATCTGCTCTGTTTTTGGGAACTGTGCTGCATGAATGAAGACCCCAATATCTTGGCCAATCTTGTTACTTACTGCAAAGATGTTTCCAACTCATGTTTTAGCTGGCGGGATGTAATATGAATAATAACCAACATTGTGTTAATGTGGGTGGTATTTATTCCTAGCAGTGGGTCATTTACTAATCTTTTGACAGGAAGAATTGAATTCTGCATGCATCCAACTTGGTGGTTTAGTGGAGGGTTCCTGCTGTAATGTACTGTGTATGGACACTTGTTGGTCTTGTTCATTTGTAAATAAGTCAGATTGGGAATATTTCATGACTTTACATTGTATGAAGTTTGATTCATGTGCCATATGGTTTAGGGAGCACAGTGAAATTTCTTATGAAAAGTATTTTCTTTCACAAGATTTTTTTGTATTTTAAACTTTGCAAAGTGTTTGCCATGTAACATTTGGTTCCTAAGAGGAGGAATGAAGATGATTTTAAAAGCTGTTTTTTCAGTTGTGGTATTTGGCAGTTTAGTGTTACTTGTAGACAGACTCATAGTTATTATACTAAACCCCAGGATGGAGTTGAGGTTGATTATGTGATTATGAAATAGTGGAGGAGTCTTTAGTATGACAAGGAACAGGAACAAGTGCACAGCAGGTTTGAATGCAAGAACCAGATTTCCAGTAATGTAAATATTGGGTAGAAGAAATCATTTAATGTTTTGATAGTCTATTCTTTGTCATGTATTTTTTCTGTTATGATTTGCTTGTATGGTTATAAATAGGTATTCCATGCTTAAATGAATTTGTAAGAGGACATTCTCTGTAAATAGAACCATAACTAATGTCCATTATACAGAGTTAAAGGTAGCTTTGGTTGTGTTCATATTTGATACATATTGACACACCATATTTTTATTACACCTTCAAATTTGCTACCATTTGCACATTCACCTCAACCCCTGAACATGATGTGTCTACTACTGTTATGTCTTGTCATTGAATGATATGTAATCTATTCCAAAGGGATGGGCGCCTTTTTTGGTTGTGTTTGCATACTCTTGGTTCTGAAAAGTGGAAAGATTTGCGTCAGATTTGATTCTGGAGACTCTGGTGAAAGTATGTTGAGAAGATCATCCAAATTTGTTTAAAATTTAAGAAATTTTTATAAAGACCGAAGTACTTTTACATTAGTGACAGCAGTATGTAATGTAATGTAATGTTCTGTAGCTTGACAGCAGTGCATGGGTATCCATTGTTTGCATGTCTGTGGCAGCGCGCAACAGTTTTATGTTCTTGACTGCGACTTGTGGCTCATCTGTACACAGGGAACACAGTGTTCAATTTTCATGGCAACACTTCTGGTATTTTTACATTGTTGACAGTAGCATGTAGCTCAACAGTACACAGAATGCATTTTTTCATTTCCATGTCATGGTGATTGATGACTCATCTTAGTGAGTTCAGGAGCACCTCAGGCACCCTCACTAGGTGCATTTACTTTTCCCACATCTTGTTAACTGGTTTCAAACGTTTTTTCATTGCTTTGCACAGTCAGGAGCATTGGTGTAATGGATGTTGTCCTTCTTCCAATTGCGTATGCAATGGGGCATCTTGTGAGACACACATTATCCTGGGTAAAGTTTGCTTTGTATTCTACATGCACTGGAGAAATTACATTTTGTGTGGTTGTAACATATCTCGTTCAACTCAGACGGTAAACAAATTATTTCTTTTTCTCCAAGCTATCTTCACACTTAGGCCTCATTATGTCCAATGAATTGTTACAACATGTTTGTCATTTGTTTACATGCCTACAGACATGGAACTTGTATTGCAGTGAAGCAGATGGAATTTTATTAAAGAAAACATGTTTTATTCTTGATTTCAAACTTTCGACATGTTCTGAATGTTGTGTGCTTTCTTCTGGGTAATTCCCCGGCGTCTGATTTTTATATGCCAACGTTTCGGAACACTGTTCCATCTTCATAGGCAGGTAGATATGATGTACTTCATGCCTACCTGCCTATGAAGATATATAACAGATAGTGTGTTCTGAAATGTTGGCATATAAAAATCAGACTCTGGGGAACTACCCAGAAGAAAGCATACAACATGTTTTATGTTTATGAAACCAAATACTACTGTGAAGATGCTATAGAGGTTGGTTGCGTGGTTTGAGTCTTAGATGGGCTACCAGCCATCCTAACGCCTTTGTGGTTTTTTTCTAGTCCCTTGGGGCACATTTTGGAATAGTGCCTTGATTATGTTACTAGCACTTTAATACTTCAGCTATGTCAAGACTGCTTTCCAAATCATTAATTAACCATCCTGCAATTTGATTCTGTATGGTATGTGACTCTGATGGCATTCTACTGTAACCAAAATATTGTTTCTCTTTTCTGGTCTGTTTCCTGACCGTGGACTTGAGCAACAGTATTTAAAAAAGTCAGTGTCAGTGTTCCGTTCTCTTTGCATTCCACAGCCTGCACACCTGAATTAGTGAATGTCCTGCAGAAGGTAAGTAGAGAAATAAGGAACTTCCCAAAGCATGTAATTGTACACCTTCAAGCTTCCTTGAAAAGTGTGCCAGATTATCAATGTTTTGGAAACAACAGTTACTGGTGTAACTTTTTTGCCAGCTAGGAGTTATTATTCAAAGGTACTACATGAACAATGTTGTGCTCTTCCTGATGTCTTGTAGAGCCATTCCTCTGCATTTGTTTTGAAAATAAGACTACTGTGGATAGTCAGTTTCAGGTGGATCCATAATGATGCCACAACACAACCTATTATCTTGTGGTAATCATGTACAGTTATTTTTCAATAATAATGCTTCATGTATATGCTCAGGACTCTTTCAACGATTTTAAACACCTCCCATAACGGTTCTACTAAATTCTGATTTTTTAAGTTATGGGAATTTTTTTCTCTACAAGTTATTTGTTAACCCTTTAAATGCAGAGTTAAATCTCATCTGCCATGTGCTGGCATTATTCGGAGCTCACCATATTCTCCACGTTAGCAGGATAAGGGTTAAATTACAGACATGAAGCAACATTTTCATCTTTCCGGACTCAATTTGTAAAAAGACTGATCTGTACACATCGTCCCGGGAGGGGGTGAGGGGGGGGGGGGAAAGGGGACATTTGTGTGACCGTCCCGGGCACGGTTCATGGGTCGGGGGGGGCTGTCCAAAGGGCAGCAAAAGGGGTAC
>Ga0123352_10016829_pt1 | contig 11654 bp, 8 predicted proteins | sample TergutLab28metaG_FD_89700 | JGI IMG/M metagenome (GOLD analysis project Ga0123352, IMG submission 89700) | Labiotermes labralis P1 segment gut microbial communities from Petit-Saut dam, French Guiana - Lab288 P1 | ecosystem: Host-associated > Arthropoda: Insects > Digestive system > Gut ...
AGGTACTATTATCAATTCTCACACTCTGAATTCGTCCTGCATTCTGATCTCGAGACATGACCATGTACTTAGTTTTATCAGCACTTACTTCCAGTCCAATCTCCCTAGTAGCAGCTACTAAAGATTTTGCATTTTCCTTTAGAGTATGTATGCTTCCTGCCAGTATATTAACATCGTCGGCATAAGCCAGCAGCTGATGTGTACCATTTAGTTTGAAGCCATCCCTGTTTACCTGAACCCTCTTATGGCGTACTCTAAAGCAAAGTTAAAAAGCATTGGTGATAGAGCGTCTCCTTGTTTCAAGCCATTTCTAATAGGGAACCTGTCAGACACATTCTTGCCTACCCGGACTCTGCTATATGTTTCAGTCAGACTCATCTTTATTAACCTTACAAGTTTCCTAAGGATGCCAAACTCAATGAGAATCTTATATAAGACCTCCCTCCTAACTGAATCATAAGCCTTCTTGAAGTCTATAAAGAGCTGATTAAGTTCTTCATTTTATTCCCATTTTTTCTCAAGTATTTGGCGAATGCAGAATATATGATCAATGGTCGACCTGTTGCGTCGAAAGCCACATTGATGATCCCCGATAATTTCCTTCGTATATGGAATTAACCTTGACAGCAGGATGTTGGATAAAGTTTTGTAAGTGGTTGGCAAAAGTGATATGCCCCTATAATTATTACAATCTGTTTTATCCCCCTTCTTATGAATAGCTACTATGATCGACTCCTTCCACTTTTCAGGCAGTTTCTCCTTCTTCCAAATAGGAATAATAAGTTCATGAATATCCAAGTAAATTGTTCTACCCCCCTGCTTTAATCAGTTCTGCTGGTATTTGGTCAATACCTGGCGATTTGTGACTTTTAGCTCAACAAAACATACAACACAAAAAGTCACACCGCATTATACCAAATGAAAATAGGAGGGAAAAATTTCAGATGTAATAAGCAAACATGGCAATTAAACAAACCGAATAATGAAAACAAATGCATGTGTGCAAAAGAAACACTCCCAGATGGTCAGCACATGTAACAGAGCTTGTCTTGCGTGAGTAAGATATGATTTCAAGGTAACTGCCATAAAACGGTGACTTATTTATGAAGTTCGCAATTTTTATTCCTTCCGAATTAGTCCGGTTTGTCTGCGGGCCTGAAGCGGGAGGCGCTTGGACTGTAATTGGCACAGGAAGTCAATTAGTGTCGGTTACGCTTGGAGAGTCTGTTGAAACCGCTCGCATACATGAAAACAATTTGCCCTACTTCAGAAATGACAACAATTGTCACTTAAGCACTGCTTCACGGAAACAAACTCTTTAATGACAAAACACAAAGGGATGCAAGAGTCAACGATGACAAGAGGCACAGGAAAGTACTTGCACGAGGCGGTGGGAAGTGTTTTACCTTTTCTTTTGAAATACCTTTTAATAATATTAAGATTAAATGATCAAAAAGTAACTGCCTCGAGATTCTGTTGCAAATTGTTTATAATCTCCAACCTTATCAGTACTCATAGAAAATAGGTTCTGTACGGACAACACAAGAATTTTTCTTGCAAATGGGCATTAAAAATCTAACTTCCGGGTGATTAGGTTGTAAATTCGAAAGAGAAATTTTCGCCAGTCTCAGCTGTTAGGTTTTAAATACCCGAGATTAAAACGAAATATTCATTACTTGGGCCAGTGGTATAGCTAGTTTTCTGTAACCCGGGGCGAATAATCACAATAGCGTAGCTGGTGGAAGTTATAAACTTTTTTTAAAAGTCTCATTTATTTGGTTTACCTTATTTCAATAGTTTAAACTTTTTGAGCACAAAATTCACATTTGTTAATTAAAATACAAAATTTTCCGTTCACTTTGTCGCCCCATGGACTCTGCCGACCAAGAAGGCTGCATCGTTTGCTGCCCTATAATTACGCCCCTCGTTTTGACCCTCCATCGCAAGAAGTGTTTAATAATGTTTTGAACTAGTATATGAGGTTCTAGCGGCTGTACAAAGGCGCCATGTAACTTGGTAGATGGGTAGGGATGTCTTGGATAAACCTATTGATTCCATCTTCAGGGCAGAACTAGAGACAGCAGGTCTCACCAAAACATTGGTATCCACGTACCAAAACACATGACGTATGCTGTCACATTCCAACAGACTGAATCAGGAATGGACTATAAGGTACATCAGATTCCAGAAGGCTATTGTCTTGACGCTCACCGCCGCCAGAAACTCAAAAGCTCACACACGCTACTGAACCTGTATGGTGGCTACGTTGCGGGACTTAAGCGTATTCACTCTTCTTCCCTAAAGAAGAAGATAGTAATTGGCGCCGAAATGTTAGTAACCACATGCCAAATCAGACGTTGTCACATCTCAGAAGACCGTCACCTCAACGCGCATTTTGTTTTGCACTGGTGAACTGAGCCACTGGGCCTAGCATTCTACCCTACCTGGAAGAAAGGAGGACAGCACGAGGAGAGCAAGCAGTCTGCAGGAGCTCCATACCTTGAATCTTGTCATGCCAGCCACAGACTAAACTGCGAACAGAGGAAACAAGCAGGTTATTTGATCAGATAACTTTATTCTCCAAATAAACCAAACCTATATTTACTTAAGTATGATAAATATGACGCCGTATGAGATCAGTAAAAGAACGTTTATTCAGTATATACTACACTAAAACGAGTTCTGTGTATGCAGCTCTCTCTCCATTAGCAATTAAAGCTTTCCACAGAGCGTTTACTCGACACAGCTTGCAAGGAATCGAGTATTCATATCCTTCCCGACAATTATTTATAATGTCGGTGAATATCCCCGATTCTATTCTTAACAAAAAAAAATTATACTATGCTCTGTACAACAGCGTAATTTAAAGTCTTGCGCGTTAGTGGCCATCGCCGGTGTTTAGTGCCCCAAACCAATAAAAAAAAACCTCTGGGCCAAAATTGAGTATGTGTACTATTAATGACGAGACTTGATTTTATTTCCGTATCCACTCTTCCGTTTCAGATAAAGGGGTACACTTTTGTCTGGCAGCTGCTACTGTTAGTGGCTGCCTGCGGGCTCGCTTAACTTACGTGACTTCGATGTTCAATGAATAACGCGTTTGTTAACACATGACGCGTGTCTGCGACTCGAAGGACAATATTTCCAGCACATTCGTCACATATAATGAACAAAAGCCTACTGTTGATGGAAATACATTGAACTAAAATGTGCAGACACCGACACGGGGCACATTAAAATAGCGGCAAGCGATAAGCTGTCTGCATCACGTCAAACGTTCTGCATATAAAGTACTGCAAATTGTTACCTAAAATAATACTGGATTCTTAATTCGCTCATTTCAAATACAGGCATACCTTGGAGGATGCATGGGTGGTAGGGGACGGGAGTAAAATGCCCCGCCAATATTTTTTTTCTGATATGTGTATATATGAAAACTTATTTATGTTACCCTTATTTCACATTTTTGTACATGCGTAATACCCACTGCAACCGGGTCACAGCCCATTTGCAGTTAAATATATATTATATAATTTTGGCTGCCGATTTCAAGTGGAACAAATAAAAAGCGTAAATATTTTCTGAACGATTATTTCGGTAGTAACAGACACAAAAAATGAAACCCCTGCGTTTTACGGTACGCAGAATAGAAGCATAGTCGATTTTGCCATCCTCCCACCCACCAGTGTTATTAGCCAATTTACGCCTATGTCGTCACCGATATAAGTTATATGAATATCTTAATTTCTCTTAATCATGAATTATTCGTGTCTACACTAACAATAGGAATTTCACGGAACAACCAATTCGTGACACGACGCCGTTGGCATCACTGGGCACTCCTGGGAGAGCATAAATAGCCATAAAATGTATTATTTGAATTGTTTAAAATATTTAAGAGTGACAGAAGAGGCGAAATATTTTACTTCGATTTTGCAGCCAAAAATTACTCTGTATCACCACGACGCCTATACGCAAACTGGTAAATTACGACGAAATTTCAGTAGAAAATTCCAATTATCACTTACCAGAGTCACATCACACTTTTATCCATAAATTATTAGATAGGATGTTAAGTGTTCTGGGACAGATTTTCTCTTGATAGACCGGCTGTCGTTTCCAAATTAGTGACTTCCCCATTTTAAGACTCAAAATAGGCTACGACAATTATTTCTATATTCCTTCCCAAATTAGTGTACACTAGAAAATATTATTCAACACGTACGTAAGCTATGTATTTAAAGCAACTAAGAAAAATTACACTTCTAAATGTGTCTGACGAAATCTCGATACGTAATAACTCAAAAGCAACAATAGCTGACTTACGAGATGGTTGTAAATATGATGTGATAGTTGCGTACGAAGTGGAAAATGTTTATGGTCTGGCTATGGAACCCAAGCAACGCCAACGTAACATTGGCCAACGGTAGAACTGCATTTGCTAACACAAGGAGTGTATTATATGCCCAGTATGCATGTATGTTCACCTGTGACTAGAATTTCTACAGCGATGTATTGAAATAATTTAAAAATATTTATGGCACAAAAATTATTCTTTTGTACCCACATTTCCTGCGTTGTTTTGGCAAGATGTTTCTTTTCAAAATTCGTGGATTTGAGCCCAAAAGTTTCTAACTATTTTTCTTTATAAGCTTCCTTCAAACTGTTCTTTACTTTCAATGTGACGATTAAAATCGAAGTGCGGTTGCTGGGCGCACATTTTCTGCGATTAAATTAAATGGGTTAGTTTATTTTGTTCTGGTTCAATTTATCCCCTAAAATTATAGGAATTTCAATGTATAAAATGTTAGGCCTACTCTTACTACTAACATGGTACCTAATAGAGAACATGCGGGTGACATTTTCCTAGTAATATTAAGGCTAAGCGAGGCTGTCCCTATAGACGAATGAAAGCATACAGCCCAGCGGAGGTGTAAACCCACCCATTCTGAAAGTGAAACTAATTGGAGGTGGGTGGTTCGCTAAATGCTCTGGCCGCGTTACGCCTATGGAAGGGACCCTGGTACTTATTGAATTGGAGGCTGGGTGGGCATCCTACCTGGTGTAGACGCTTGGCAGAAAAGAAAACCCTCTTTCTTCTTCCAAGAATCGAGCCACATTTCTTAGTTTGTCCAGAACATGGCGTTCCTTGTCATGTACTAGCCGCACTCTCCCGTTTAATGTCGAAGTTCTTGGAATTCTACATACACCAGTACGTCGCAAGACTTATTCTTGACATAAGGAAAGCAAATACGTCACGCGCTGATAAAAAGATAAATATATTAATTTATGGTCTTGAATTTACATCTGATATCACAAAAACTCTACCGAATGTGGCTTGTCAGTGAGGGTAGTTACTGATGTGTATGGCGGGTGCCAAATAAGTAATCCAGGACAATTAAGACATAATAATCTGTTTCTTTTATCTCTCCGACTCCACCCTGCAAGACATTGTGTTGCTCTGCTGTTTGTTTTGAAGCCGTAGCCATAAGGTGCAATGAAATTTAAAGACGCTCATCAGTTTCTGCTGCTAAAAGGCAAGACAAAATAGGATTCTTGGTCACAACACAAGAGGCTAGTACTGCTGAAATACACATTCTGTTTGAAAAGTATATTGGCAGTTTGAATTTGTGTTACACAATGAACCCTCGTATACCAGACTTGGTGGATTATTGTTCCTACACAGCACAGCGGTTGTTACTAAAACAAAAACCTAAATGCCTAACCCTGGTCGTATAATTCTGTTTTTGTGACTTCCTGTCAATAAAATAAACCCTCACAATTTAACATTGATAAATTGTTATTTTTATTTTTAAGTGTCTTTGTTCTCTCACTAAAATAAAATGCCCAAGCCGAACCGTTGGGTAATAAGCAAGGACAGTCGTCTTAGAATACAAGGTACCGGTATTTTGATGTTTTGCTGACCGTGAATCTCAGTATATTTATCTTAGTAATTAACCAACTTGATGCACAAAATGTTGTTTTACAATAAGTTTATTTCATGCCTCTACATGTTTCGAGCACCATGTGCTCATCATCAGGAGGTCAAAATTGTATTATAGTGTCTCTGGTATCATCATACCTATAGGTGTGATGAGACCAGAGACACTATAATACAATTTTGACCTCCTGATGATGAACACATGGTGCTCGAAACATGTAGAGGCATGAAATAAACTTATTGTGAAACAACATTTTGTGCATCAGGTTGGTTAATTACTAAGATAAAAAAAGATACCGGTAGTCTACCTGAATATCTTTTTAATGTGTGTCGGTAAATGTAAACGGTTTTGACTGGTACAGAAACAAACGTCGAAACATAATGATGACGGTATGTTTTTTAATGTATCTTGGGTACCGCGACTTGAATTTTTGTTGGAAAACTTGATTAGTAAGTTTTAAAATGCCTACCACTCTGGACGTAGGGAAAAGAGTCATTAAGGTAAATGCGATTACTATAGGAACATTGCCGTCGTCATTAAATTGGGCTACCGATAAACAATTTCCAGGTGCAAAACCAAGTAATTCTGATTCTATCCGCCTAGCTTGGCACAATGTTTTTATTGGGATAGTTTCCGCTAATGAAAGTGTAACTACGTGCCGTAAAGCCATTCTTAAACAGTTAACCTTCACTACGCCAAAAGAAAATATTCTGAAGTATGGAAGTTCACAACATGTTATCGTGTTTACGGATATCTACTTGTAATCACAATCTTGTGTTACATGAAGGCAGATCACGCCTTCCCCTCATTTCTTTGGTATCCATTTGGATTATTCGAATCTGTACTTCCATCTACGCAGTATTCCCACAAGAGGCTTCTAGCTTTAATGTTTTCCAACTAAATTTTTTATTAATTTTTTCCTGCCATGCGTGCCGCATGCTCCTCCCACCTCATCCTCCTTAATCTGATCACCCTACCTAATAATTTGTGGACCGCGGCAGCACAGTGGTTAAGGTGCTGTGCTACAAATCGGAAGGTCGCTGGTTCGATTCCAGATGGTGTCATTGGAATTTTTCATTGACGCTATGGCCCTGGGGTCGACTCAGCCTCTAACAGAAATGAGTACCAGGAGCGTTTCCTGGGGGTAAAGGCGGCCGGTGCGTAAGGCTGACAACCTTGCCACCATCCTGTGCCGTTGTCATGTAATCTGGGAACCTTAACTTCCTGGAACCCTCTGGGCCAATCCAGACCTGTAATGGGACTGATTTACTTTTTACCTAGTAATTTGTGAAGAAAGCAAGTTACGAAACTTTTCAGTGTGCCATTTTGTTTTACGAAAACTTGGTATAGTTTTCAAAAGATTATCTAGTAAAATCAATCCAAGGAAAGGAATGGCATGTAATCCTAATTTCCAAGAATATCCCTCTACAACTGAATATTAAACGAGCAAGGCACAAACTACACGGCAAATTATTACAGTTAATGGGTGGATTACTGAATGATCTTTTAAAGTTCTCTATTCAGTGCGTTTCTGATCGATTATAGTTTTTATTTTGCTATTACTTTGTTACTATGTTACTATTTTACTATTATCATATTTTTATATCGTGCGTTTGGTTGGTGTAATAAACGAATAAGGAATATAGTGTTTATTTTTACTATTCGATTAACACAACTGTATAGAACTTGTACACTAGTTTTTAATCCATATTACTATATTTTTCGACCGTCCGCTTCAACTATCATAAAGTAGGACACTGTTTCAGAGGCCTCTCCTTACAAACAGTAGGTTAAAATTATTGCATTATTATTATTATTTCGAACCAATGTCTTACGTGATGATGTCTAAGTGGACAGCCCTAACATGTAGTGGTATAGAATAAAAACTAATATACAACATTACGTAGTCGTGTTTATCGGATATTAAAAACAAACACTCGAATGATAAAAACCTAACAAGACTAGGCTGCCTAAGATTACTGAAGAGTCGTTTGTTCACAGAAGCATCAGATTTTTGAACACAGAAACACCGACATCCTTTCTAAATAGCGTAGAAAGTATATTACACGTATCTGAACTGAGTTAATTGCCAAAACAATAGTGAATAAAGTATGCTAAATAAGCTTATTAATAATCCAAAGAAAGTGATTAACTAAACTTGAGGAACGCAACTGTAGTGCAACTTACCTAACAGCACTTCTCACAGACGGAGCTTGAACTACTGACCGCTTAGCAGATACAACTGCACTGCCGTTACAACTGGAAGGAACGTGAAACCCCGTCCAATAGCAATAACATTCCACGAGGGCATTTGTAAACACATCCCAACACAACCGTACTACCCTGCTTAAAGCAAGGGTGAATATATCTTTTTTTTTTATTTCCTTCCCCTTCTGAATCTTTAAAGAATGTTTCCTTAACGATTTCTTTCTTGTCCGTCTTCTCTTGTATCCTTCATTAATTCCAAAGGGCGGTTAGGGGTCGTGTGGGTAGACAGACCCAGAAAGGACGTATAGGCTGTAGTAAAAGCACTGAGAATTTGACATAAAGCTAATCGTAATTATAAAGTTATTCCTGAATGCTATTCAGACTTCCATCTGTGTTGTTCATCCTCAGAGAGTTTCTGAACGTCACTAATGCATGTACAAAAACTTATTCATGAATACATATATTAAAAATATGATATATTATATATGCTTTAATGATGTTCAGAAACTCCCTGAGGATGATCAAGACAGATCGAAACATTTCGGAGTTATGACAAATTGTGCGTATAAAGTGTAATTTTTACATTGGTACTTATGTTGGTTTTATTGTATGAAAAGTTATCCCTGCATTTAATTAATCACCACAATATGGAGACGTAAGCGGTAGAGAAGCTATAATATCACGCACTCTTAATCTTGGCAAGAGATGATTGAGGGAGGTAAGCTTCACGCCCAGGCCGCTTTAACTCCGGGGGAAAATGTTCCGTTACTCATCGCGTATGAGGATTGGTCTAGGTCCAGAGGCGGTCTGGGCGCTTCGGAGGGAGTAAAATCTATTTCCCCTGCCGCTAACCGAATCATAATTTCTCTGCCAACCAGCACGTAACCTAATCACTGCACCAATTATAATATTGAATAAATTTTTTTAAAGCGGATACTTGTGTGAGATCATTGAACTAAACAGATATTACAGCCTTCTAGACCTTCATTCAGAAACTCTGGAAAATGATACGAGGCAAAACGAAACCACAGAATCCAAGCAGGGACAAGGAGAGGAATAAGACAATAGTCGTAGAAAATACTAAAAGAGAGAGTGGGAGGAGAGAGAAGAAAAGAAAAGAGAGCAGAAACTTTAAGAACAGGGTTCAAAATCTGGCACTTTCAATAACTCGTATTTTAATTCAAATTATTTTATTTATGCCCTCAAAAAGGCTTAATAAAAATTTGTGGTGATGGATTATAGAATTAGAACTGAAATTAAAACCGACCATTGGAATTCCGTGAGGGCTCATATTATCAATTTTTGCAGCACTATGTCCACCAAAGCAGAGTTACTGCTTACAGAAAACGGATGTTACTTAACGGAAAATTATGGTGCAGTAGATCCACAGTGCAAACGTTCTAGCCTAGATGTAGGCCCGAAGATACCTATGCCGAATAAAGTATTTTGCGTTTTTCAGGTGTGTTTGCAAAAACTGCGAAAAGAGACTGTTAGCTTCGTTATGTCTATCTGTCCGTCCGCCCGAATAGAACAACTCTCTCCCACTGGACGCATTTTCATGAAATTTGATATTTAATGGTTTTTTTCGTATGTTTCAAGAAATCTCAAGTTTTATTAATATCTGACAAGAAAAAAGGGTACTTTACGTGAAGACCGATGTACATTTATGATAATATATCGCTGAATTATTCTTGTAATGAGAAATATTTCAGAAAATCTTATAAATAAAATAAAAAACACGTTCTATATTCAATTTTTTTTTTTCGAAAATCGTGTCATTTATGAGATAAGTTGGAAAAATATTGCAGAGCCGGACAGGCCACAAACGACATTATGGAGCATGCGCATTGCATGCTGGATAACTAAGGCTACACACTCAGAATATGTAATAATTATTTTTTTTCACGGCCAAAATGGTTACGCGAACGCGCCTCAAAGTGACGTTGAATGTACATTGCTCTCTTTCTCTCATTATCCGCATACATAAGCACTGTGTCACCGAAAGCCACTTTTTAAAACGAAATACCCTAACTTACATAAATCCTCGGGGCCGGGGCCTCCCAATTGCGGCTCACCTGTGAATTCTGACAAGGCAAAATGTTACCTAATTAGCACACGTTATCTAGTATACCAATAGGACCTGACGACTGCCGTTGTGTAACTGAATTGTGTCAGGTGTCACTGTATTAAAATTTGAATTTCTGCAAAATATTCAGTAATTTTTAAATTTCTGCAAAATATTCAGTAATTTTTTATATCTAGGTAGTTATATTTCTCATTACTGTAAACGAAAGTTACGTAGCCTACTTATGTGGGTTTATGATCTTTGTGGCTCACTATGGGGAGAACATGAACGTACTTGCCTTAGAGCAGAGTTTGCCTTATAATGCAACCCGCAGTACATCGATCGTCGTCACACTTGGGCCCATATATTTATGACAGAAATCTGATTGGTTACAAGCACAGGTAATTTTCGAAAGAGTAAAACTAAGAATTAGAATGTCTTAAAACGAGGCAGGTTTGAGATTCTGACGGCGGTGTTTGTGAATACAGGCATAGCTGTCGTCTGGGATATGATGCCGTTGTCTGTCAGACACGTATCCAAGTTTCAGAGAAACTTACCGTCTCCATCATCAAGGTTAGGTAGGTTCTTCTGAAACGCCGGACAATATTTTTCAGACCAGGTAGATGAATTATTTAACCTGACAATAAAGGCAACAGATTATTCTGAAACGTCGGTACTTAACCCACGAGACTAAACGGAGTCTTGTTTTATTACATAAAAGGTAAAGTGATCCCGTCACAGGCCCGGTGTGGCCCAGAGGCTGGGTAGAGGTATAGCTCTACTCTTCCATGACCGCGGCACTAGAAGGGTGTGACTGGTCAGGAGCACGCCTCGGCCGCACTTTATCCCCGGGATAGACCCGGTACCCACTTTACAGGAGGCTGGGTGGGCCCCAGGGCCGGTCTGGACGGGTGGAAAATCTCGTTTCCACCGGGATTCGATCCCGGACCGTCCAGTCCGGACAATTCCAGATAAGGGTGGAGAAAGAAGTCTCCGTCTTTTGGATTGTTACGGCGGATGTTTAGTTCTTCGACTGCTGAGTCTAACACCAAGACCGTCACATTGCTGTAGCCGCCCAGCTTTAACATTGTTCGCCTTCAAGGTAAAGGTAAAGCAATCCCCTTACAGGCCTGTACAGGCCCTGAGGGTTCCAGGAAGCTGAGGCTTCCAGATTTCAAGACAATCGACACATGAAGGTGGTAAGGTTGTCAGACCTAAGCACCGACCGCCTTTACCCCCAGGAAATATTCCTGGTACTCATTTCTGTGTGGGCCGGGTAGCTCAGTCGGTATAGCGACTGACTACGAGCTGGACGATCCGGGATCGAATCCCGGTGGGGACGAGATTTTCCGCCCGTCCAGACCGGCCCTGAGGCCCACCCAGCCTCCTGTAAAATGGGTACCGGGTCTTTCCCGGGGGTAAAGTGCGGCCGGGGCGTG
>Ga0123352_10016830_pt1 | contig 11653 bp, 12 predicted proteins | sample TergutLab28metaG_FD_89700 | JGI IMG/M metagenome (GOLD analysis project Ga0123352, IMG submission 89700) | Labiotermes labralis P1 segment gut microbial communities from Petit-Saut dam, French Guiana - Lab288 P1 | ecosystem: Host-associated > Arthropoda: Insects > Digestive system > Gut ...
AGATAGCACAATTCAATCCTTCATGGGTCAAGGAACTGGTTTAGGTCAAAATGGAAGTATTTTTAGGGCAAATCTAGACTTGACAGTTAGTGATCAAGGTATTGCAACTATGGATGTAGACGTAGAGAATAGGACTATTACAATAAGAATGAGAGATGATATCCCTACAGTTTATTGGCATGATGGTGTCCCATTAACTTTAGATGACATGCTTTTCGCTTATGAAATAATATCTCACCCTGATTATACAGGCATTCGTTTTTCAGGAACTGGCGTTCACTTAATAGTTGGAGCTGAAGAAATGAAAGCAGGCGAAGCGGACTATATTTCGGGTGCAATTCTTTCAGAAGATAAAAGAGAGCTTGTACTTCACTTTATAGAACTTCCACCTAGTTTAAGATTTAGTGGTGGATTATGGTCTACTCCAGTTGCTAGACATCACTGGAGTCACATTCCTCACGCTGAAATGATAGACCACCCATACACTAGAACAAACCCACTAGGTTTTGGACCATTTATATTTGACAATGTAATTCCAGGTGAGTCTATTTCTTTCGTTAGAAATGATAACTACTGGCAAGGTAGACCATATTTAGATGGTATAGTTTTTGAAGTTGTTTCTCAAGCCGTTGCACCTTTAGCTACAGAGCACGGTGAATTCGATATAATGATTGATTGGACTCCAACAATGGTAGCTGACCACATAGGTATAAATAATGCTCAAATTTTAGGAGATATTGCACAAAGTGGAGGTTTTCACACATTTAGACTTGGAGTAATGCATACAGGTGATGATGGTCTTAACTACTTCGTTCCTAATGGTGATAGATATGACAATCCGATCCACGAACCATTAGTCCGCCATGCCATTGGTCATGCTTTAGACCAACTTTCAATCTCTATGACACTTGGGCGTGGTTTAACTAGACCAGCAACTTCAGTTTTATGGCCATTTAACTCAAGACATTGGATGGATCCTTATCACTTAGGGCACGCACCACATAATCCTGATTTAGCTAATGAACTTTTAGACCAAGCTGGCTTAACAGCACGTGATTCAGAAGGCTATAGATTAGACTTTAATGGTAATCCATGGACACTTACTTGGGCACAAAATCCAGGAGCTGATGATGATGTTTTACTAGCAGTTCGTCAACAAAACTTAAGAGAAGTAGGAATTAGAATGCGTTTATGGCAAGATGATTTCGTAGACTTCAACTTCTTAATGGACACTTTCGTTACAGAAACAAACAACGACATGGATATAGTATCTCAAGGTTGGAACTTCGGTTGGGCTCCAAATCCAAGTAGCCTATGGGGAGTAAACAACTTTAACAGAGCAAGATATTACACACCAGAATGGTCAGAAATTCAATCTGCTATCTCTTCTGAAGAAGCATGGGATCCAGAATTCTTAGCTTATTGGATGTCAAGATGGGAGCAAGCTTTCTATGAAGCAGCTGTTGCACTTCCTCTGACTTATGGATTAGCTTATAATGTTGTAAACAACCGCGTTCAAGGCTATAGTATGATTCGCGGTGGTATAGACAACGGAAACTCACCACACTTGTGGAGATTACCAGCAGAAACTCCATACGTTCACAACTAAAAATAACAATTTAATATTGATTTTCAGACTACCGACCACTTATGTCGTTTGCATAGCAAATGACAGTTAATGGTCGGTAGTTTTTGGGTAAAAGGATTATACATATAAAAGGAGGTTGCAGTGTACAAAATAGGTTTCGATAAAAATAAATATTTAGAAATACAAGCAGATCATATATTGACAAGAATATCACAATTTGAAAATAAGCTTTATTTAGAATTTGGTGGAAAAATATTTGCAGATTTTCATGCAAGTAGAATTTTACCGGGTTTTGAGCCTGATATTAAAATAGAGCTTTTAAAAACATTAGGCAATCAAGCGGAAGTTGTGCTTGCAATAAATGCAGAAGATATAGAGTTAAACAGAATAGAAGGTGATTTTGGGTTAAGCTATAGCGAAAATTTAATACAATTCATAAACAAACTTCGTACTAATGAAATTTATGTTCCGAGTGTCGTTATTACTAGATTTTCAGGCCAAGGAGCGGCTCTCAGGTTTAGAGATAGATTAAAAAAATTGGGCATAAATGTATATATTCATCATTTTATAAAAGATTATCCAACAAATATTAGCTATATAATGAGCGAAGAAGGTTTTGGCAAAAATGACTATATAGAAACTACAAGACCTTTAGTAATAATAGCTGGTGCTGGCTCTAATAGTGGAAAAATGGCGACTTGTATGAGTCAGTTGTATCATGAATTTAAACGTGGTGTAAAAGCTGGATACGCAAAGTTTGAAAAATTCCCTGTCTGGAATTTGTCTATTAATCACCCTGTAAATCTTGCTTATGAAGCAGCAACAACAAATATAAATGATAAAACTATGATAGACCCTTTTCACTTAGAAGCTTATGGAATTCAAGCGATAAACTATAATAGAGACATTGAAGCCTTCCCTGTTTTAAACACAATGTTAAAAGAATTTTGGGGAAATTCTCCTTATAATTCACCAACTGACATGGGAGTAAACATGATAAAAGAGTGTATTATAGATGAAGAAGTGTGTATACAGGCGGCTAAACAAGAAATTATAAGGCGATACTTTAATAGATTGGTGGACGAATATATTCATGGGGGTTATACAGAAGAAATTAAAAAGCTTGAATTTTTAATGAACACAGCAGGCGTAAATCAAACAGATAGATTTGCGGTACAAATGGCAAGAACAAATGCTGCAGAAAAAAACACGCCAAGTGTCGCAATAACTCTTCCAACGGGAAAAACAGTAACAGGTAAAACGACAGAACTTTTAAGTGCTTCAAGTGCTGCTTTGCTAAACGCTCTTAAAGAAATTTCAGGTCTTTCCAAATCAGTAGACTTAATTTCATCAAACTTAATTGCACCAATCAAAAGACTAAATAGCGAATTAGGCATAAATGCAAACTTACGTATAAATGAAGTTTTAATTGCACTTGCAATAAGCACTACAGCAAATCCTACTGCTGAAACTGCTCTAAATAACCTTTCGGCATTAAAAAATTCTGAAGCACATGCAACTACTTTAATTCCAGAAGGAGAACTTACAACTTTTAAAAAATTGGGTGTAAATATCACTTGCGAGCCATAAATAAAAAAAAGCTTGCTTTTTAAAAAGATTTATGTTACACTATAGAAAATAATTTATCAGGAGATACAATGCAGACACAGAAATTTGAAGAACTTGGGCTTAGCCATGAGATGCTAGAAGCAGTCAAGGCTATGGGTTTTGAAGAGGCAACACCTATTCAAAGCCAATCTATTAATATTATTAAATCTGGACGTGATTTAATCGGACAGTCTCAAACAGGGACCGGGAAAACAGCAGCTTTCGCTATACCAACACTAGAAATGTTAGATGAAAATAATAAGACAGTACAAGCTATAATACTTTGTCCAACTAGAGAGCTTGCAATACAAGTTAGTGAAGAATTTAGAAAACTTCTAAAATTCAAGCAAAATTTAAGAGTTTTACCGATTTATGGTGGACAACCTATAGATAGACAAATAATGGCTCTAAAAAAAGGCGTTCAAGTTCTAATAGGAACACCTGGCCGTTTTATAGATCATCTAAATAGAAGAACAATAAAAACAGATAACGTAAAAATAGCAATTTTAGATGAAGCCGATGAAATGTTAGATATGGGATTCAGAGAAGATATAGAAGACATTTTAAATAGAACACCAGAAAATAGGCAAACAGTACTTTTTTCGGCTACTATGCCAAAAGCTATAATAGATCTTAGCCGAAAATATTTGAAAAATCCGGAATCTATAAGAATAAGTCCTAAAGAGCTTACAGTAGCAAAAATAGAGCAAACTTATTATGAAGTTACAGAAAGTAGCAAGATGGAAGCTATGAGCCGAATTGTAGATATTTATAATCCGACTTTAAGCATAACATTTTGCAACACGAAAAAACGTGTGGATGAACTAGTAGAAAAGCTTCAAGCACGTGGCTACTTCGCCGAAGGTCTCCATGGAGATTTAAAGCAACACCAAAGAGACTATGTAATGAAAAAATTCCGTGAAGGAACTATAGATATACTAGTAGCTACAGACGTTGCAGCAAGAGGAATAGATGTAGACGATGTAGATTTAATAGTAAACTATGACCTTCCACAGGACGAAGAATACTACGTTCATAGAATAGGAAGAACAGGACGTGCTGGAAGAAGTGGACGTGCCTGTACTTTAATAGTTGGTCGTGAAATATATAAATTAAGAGATATAATGACACGTACGAAGGCGAAAATAGAACGTAGAAAACTTCCAACTATAAATGAAATCGCAGAAGTTAAAGGAAAGCTTTTCATAGAAAAAATAAAAGAAGAAATTGAAGCAGGCGATTTAAATAAATATATTCACATGATAGAAGAAAGCTTAATAGCTGAAGATGTAGCAACACTTGATATTGCAGCTGCCCTTCTTAAAATGGAATTAGGGAAAGATATAGAAAGCCATGAAGAAATTATAGAGCCGCAATGGAAAAACAACAATAAGTATGACAAGTACGACAAATACGATAACAATAGAAATAAAGGCTTCGGCAGAGCTTCTTCAGACAGAGGAAGAAGAGATAATAGAGATAGAGATGACAGAGATAAAGAACGTTTAATTATAAACGTAGGTAAAAAGAATAAAATTCGCCCTGGGGATATTGTAGGTGCTATAGCAAATGAAGCAAGTGTTCCTGGTCGCTCAATAGGCGGAATAGACATTTTTGAAGACTTCACTTTTGTAGACGTTCCGAGAAACTATGCATCCCAAATAATTTCTAAACTAAAAGGTAGAAGATATAAAGGCGTTAAGTTAAATGTTGAAAGAGCGAGTAAATAAATATAGCAACTAACAATAAAAAGCAGATTTTTAAGTTTTTCCGCTTAAAAGTTTGTTTTTTTCATATATCAAAAAACATGTCAAAAAAACACAAAATTGTTTTCTGATATTTTGAAATTAATTATTGACTAATTTATAAATTTGTAGTATAATTGTGTTTTTAATTGTATTTGTATAAAAACATACATTATGATACACTTATTACTATTTATATATAAATAGTAATAAAAAAATTCAAATTTAGGAGGTTTAAAAAATGAAAAGAGCTTTGAGGATTTTTAATGGCAATACAACTGTTAGTACTACTATTACAGGTGTAGATTATATTGTGCGTAGAGTAGTAAATGCCTAAATGAAATTTAAACTAAATAAGTTCCGAATTCTTCTATTTATTAATATTGTAGTAGCTATTTATACAGCTTTTATTATTCATACCTATTACACTGAAAAAAATAGACTTATTATAGGTTCTTTTCAAGAAGGTTCAGATAGAGATTTCTACCGCTGGGGTAATATTCACTTAGTTTTTGACTCTAGGGGAACAGGAACATATACGTTATATTTGCAATTTGAAGTATTGGAACATGGCTTTTTCACTCAAACAACTGGAGCTGTTTATAAGCTTCAAAGTGAAGATGGTAATACAACTAGGCATGTTATCTATGATGGAGGAAGGCTTCATTTAGTAACTTATGCTGATCAAATTGTTGAGTTTTTTCGGATTTCAAATATCCCAACATATATAAATGTTTCTCCTCCTGTTCATCTTTGGGGAGAAGATTAATCATATTATGATTTATATGAAACTATGTATCTCAAATAATTTCTAAAATAAAAGAGAGAGTAAATAAATTTTATTAAAGGGAGCTATTTTATAATAGTACCCTTTTTTATATGAAAATTCCTTGACATTTTCAAAAAAAAGATTGACATTAGAAAGTTTTTATGGTACACTTGTTAAAATAAAAAATTTATAGGAGGTATTCATATGTTAAAATTAGTACAACGAAGGATACAGGGATTTGCAGTTTAAGTGGGGTTTTCCACGATGTACTCAAAACCCTAAGCAAATTCCACTTTTAGTGCAAGTCCCTTTTTTAGTAGAACACAACAAAATCAAAAACTATAAAAATTTATAAAAAGGGGAACTTTAACTATGAAAACAACAAATAATAACAATCAAAAAAACAACATATCTGGTCAAAAAATAGCAAAATTTGCGTTTTTCTCCATATTAGGGGTATTGCTCTTTATGCTCCCTATTCCAACAGCGGACGGTGCTTTCAATATTCCTTTAGGCTTTGTAATAGATGCTTTAGGAAGCATAATGCAAACTGAAAATATAGATTTAAGACAAATTCTGCTATTAATATTTTTGTCTATTGCTGTTATTTTGCCAATTATCACAAAAGTTTTTAAACTTGAAACTCTTTCTAAAAACAAATTTTTAAGCCCTGTCGTAAATGTTTCTATTATAAACATTATTGTGCGAGCTATCGCAGCTTTCATAGCATTTTCAGTATTTGCAGGCTTTACAGGAGAAGGTATATTCATATTAGAAGAAATCCTTCATAGCTGGACAGCAGGCGTAATGGTAGGAGATGTTGCAGTAATTTTAGTTCCTATCTTTATTGTTTTAGCTTTTGCAATTCCTATTTTAACAAAGTTTGGAGCTATGGAATTCGCTGGAGTCTTAATTAAAAAAGTAGTTAGAAAGCTATTCACACTCCCAGGAAGAAGCTCTATAGATCTTTTTTCTTCTTGGTTCGGATCTTCATCAGCTTCTGTAATTATAACTACAGAGCAACACAAAGAAGGATTTTATTCAGATAGAGAAGCTGCCGCAATTTGTGTAAATTTCTCTATGGTTTCTGTTCCTTTTAGCTTTGTTATAGCTTCTACTATGGGAATAGAAAGATTCTTCCCTATTTGGTATGTTATAATTTCTATAACTTCTATTATACTAGCTGTAATACTTCCTAGAATATGGCCACTTAGAAATATAAAGGATACGTTCATAAAAGAAATAAAGCGTGAGGAAGATATTCCAACAGGAAAAAAACGTTTCGCACACGCTTTAGAAACAGCAACAGAAAGAGCAGAAAAAACAACTTTTAAAGATGTAATTACAAATGCACTAGAAATTTGGGCAAATATATTTTTTGATATGATACCTATAATAGTAGCAATTGGTTCTATCACTTTAGCAGTTGTGGAATTCACAAATTTCTTCAGCATTATAGGAACTCCTTTTGGCTTTTATTTAGAGCTTTTCGGACTTTCAAGTGAATATGCACCAGCTATGCTAACTGGATTTATAGATGTTTTCATTCCAGCACTAACATTAACAGATGCTACTTTGCAGGCACAATTCATAATTGGAGCTTTAAGCGTTGTACAAATAATTTACTTAACAGAAGTTGGTGTTTTAATTTTGAAATCTAAAATACCACTAAACGTACTACACTTACTAGTGATTTTCTTAATGAGAACGATACTAGCACTTCCTATAATATTTGGGTTAACATGGATTTTCACAAACATATTATGATAAAGCTATCAAGCGTAATGAATACGTTTTCCTTAATAGTTTTAATACTATTTTTCAGTATACACATTTCAGCATTTGGAATGTGGTTCTATTATTGGCAATTTTCTGTAAATGAAACTTATGCACAGGTTCAAATGGAACCTGTGCATTTGCATGAAGTCACAAGGCATATGATGCGTTATATGCAAAATGAACTAGATAGGGAGACAGGCTTACAAATAATGACATATGTAGCGGGCGAACCACGTTATTTCTTTTCAGAACTTGAAATAAAACATATGTGGGACGTTTACGACCTTTTTTACTACGGATTTATAATAAGAAATATTTTAAGGGCTATTTTTGTTATAAGTTTGGTGTATATTATTTATAAAAAGGCATTCAAAGCATTATTTAAGTCCTATTTAATAGGGTCTACTACAACGCTTACTTGCTTAATAATCCTAGTTTTAATAATATCCATAAATTGGACCAGAGCGTGGCACATTTTTCACTACGTTTTCTTTAACAATGATTATTGGCTACTAAACCCAAGAGTAGACCTTTTAGTAAATATAGTACCTTATCAATTTTTCTTTGCAATGACAAGCTTTATAGGAGCAGTTTTCTCAAGCGGTCTTCTGCTAATTATATCTACTTCCCTGCTTTATTTCAAAATTAGCAAACGACAATGAAAAAAGGCAAAATTTATTACGAATTTATTACAAATTTTCAAGATAGTTGACTAATTTAAATTTTTCCTATATAATAAATTTTATAATAAACTTGACTTTGTAAAAGTTTTATAAAAAAGGAGAATTCAAAACAATGAACAAGAAAAATTACTTAAAAAAATTATTAGTTGCAACATTAGCATTTGGTTTATTCACAACAGTTCCAGCTTTCGGTGAAGAATTCCATGAAGATCTTAACCTTGGAGACCCTCAACAAGTTATGGATACGACAGCTGAAACATCAACTGATGAAGACTCAATTGATGAAGTAAGTGAAACAGTTACTGCACCAGCACCTACTACTCCAGCTCCTGTTGCACCTACTACTGCTGCAATTTTAGAAGAGTTAGACGAAGATTTAAGAGATTTAGTGCATCTTTCATTTGGTCAATTACGTGCTGAGCTAGCTCGTAGAGGAATTAGACTTACTGCAGCTCAACAAAGTGCATTGCACCGTGCTAGACTTGCTATTATTTTAGATGCAACTCCAGCTCCTGTTGCACCTCAAGCTCCTGCTACTCCAGAAGAAGTAGAAGAAAGTGAGTACGAAGACGAAGAGTACAGCTATGAAAGTGGCGAAGAAGACACTGAATAGTATTAGTATAAAAAATTGCCTAGGCTCTCTTTAAGCTGGGCTTTTTTTATTGACTTTTTTATAACAAAGATTTAAAATTAAGGAGAACTATTTGATGACAAAAATGTATATCTATATCGCTACACTTCTAATCTTAGCTTGGATAATAGTAGCTGAAAATACACATTGGATGATTATATCAAGCGGTGTTTTAGTTAGCTTAATATGCATTTTCACGATGCGTAAGCTTTTACCACTTGAACCAATAAAGGACATTTCCCTCTTGCGCCTTACTTTGTACCCTTTGTTCATTTTAGGACCAATTTTTAGAGACGCTATTTATGTTCTTAAAATAATTTTCACAGACGGGATAGTTGAAGAAGTTAAAGTAAAAACGGAAATTAAAAATCCATTTTTACGAGTTCTTTTAACAAATTCAATAGCTATCACACCAGGTTCGTTGCCAATAGCATTAGAAGATAATATAATACACTGTGTATGGCTTAGACCAAAGAATTCACAAGTAAAAACACTTGAAGATCCAGGAGAGACTTTAAAAGGCACGCTAGAACGATATATTAAAAAAATGGAGAAATAAATGCTAAACATAACTTTATATATTATAATAGGTTTTTTTGCCATTTATGCAATAAGGGTAATAAAGGGCCCGGCAATTTGGGACAGAATAATGGCTATGAATTTAATGAGTACAAAAATAATCGTTTTCATATTGATTTTCGCCTCCATATTTGAGATTTCATTTCTTTTAGACTTGGCAATTCTATATCTTTTAGGCGGTTTTATGGCAACTATATTCATTTGCCAATTTTTTGTATATTCTTCAAAAAAAGAAAAAAATAAAAAAGAAAAAGGAGAAAAAGATGCAGCTACAAATACTAATAAGTGATATTTTACTTGGAATCGGAATACTTGCTATATTAGCTGGCACAATCGGAATATTTAAGTTCAAAAACTTTTATACAAGGCTTTTAGTAGCTTCTAAAATAGACACCGTTGGCATTATAATGACGATACTTTCTCTTATAGTCCGTTTCGGTTTTAGCTTTTTCTCAGGAAAGCTTTTATTAATTCTAATCATTCTCCTTATAGTGAACCCACTTAGTGGACATATAGTCGCTAAAAGTGCATTCAATTCGGGTCATAAATTAGAAGAAATAGAAGCACAAGAAGACGATCTTTAAGGAAATTTTTTTGCTTAGGCAAAAATCGTAAAAATAATAACTTTAAGTTCACAAGTGATTATTTTTACTAATAAAAGGAGAGCAGAATGATTTACGCATTACTAATTTTTTGGATTATTTGTGCACTTTTTATGGTTCATGAGAAAAAAGTTTACCGCATGATAATTTTTCTTTCGGTATTTTCTTTAATAAATAGTGCTATATTTTTAGTTGCTGGTGCTGCCGATGTAAGTATGGCGGAAGCTGCCGCAGGAGCTTTTACAACTATTTTTCTACTGATAAGCCTAGAAAAATATTATGATTTTGACAAATCAAGAAGTAAAAAAGATAGAAAAATGAAAATAGACCCTAAAAAACTAATACCACCTATACTTTTTTCAGGAGCTTTATTTCTTTTATTTTGGTATTTCATGCCACCATTTTCTTATGACAACTATATGAAATATCAATATATAACATACTTCAACGTAGATGTTGGTGGTTATAACCCAGTAGGTGCAATTTTACTAGGGTATAGAGTTTACGATACTTTGTTTGAAGCTTTGATTTTATTAGTAGCTATAGTAGCTGTTAAACATGTTAGTTGGTACGATGAATCTTATTTAAAAGACGGTCAACATAACGAAGTAGAGCTTGACCCTATTGCTGTGTACACCATTCGTGCTATATCACCCATAATACTGCTTTTTGGTATAGCGATGACAACAACAAGCCTAGACACACCAGGTGGTGGATTTCAAGGCGGTGTTATACTTGCAGGTTTTTTCATCTGCCGTTACCTAATACACAACGTGTACGATATTCCGATAAAGCTTATAGCCTTAGTTGAGAAGCTTATATATATAGCTATAGTTTTAGTTCCTGTTTTAGTTATTTTTATAGGACTTCAAACTTTAGTGCCAGAAGCCAATTTACGGATATTCCATAACGCATTTTTAACATTAATGAATACGCTTTTAGGAATGAAAGTAACTTGTGGTTTCATAATACTATTCTATCGCTATATAGTTATAGACAGGAGGAACAAATAATGACATTCGACTTTTCTTTAGGAATTTTCCCTATAATTATGTTTTTCATAGGCTACTATGGCCTTATAACTAGTAAGAAAGTTATAAATAGCATTATTTTCATAGGCTTGATGGAAGCTAGTGCAATAGTTTTCTTCTTGCTTTTAGGCTATCAAGTAGGAATAATTCCACCTATTGCACCAATGGGAGAGCCAGAGGTTTTAATATACAATATGGAGTATCTAGCAGATCCTTTCCCACAAGCTTTAATGATAACAGCAGTAATTATAGGAATAGCTGTAACAGCTATAAACCTTTCAATGCTTATAACACTTTGTAAGCAATCGAGAACTTCAAATTGGGAAGAAATAAAAAAACTTGGTTAAGGAGATTTTTTTTGTGGCAGATTTATTAGTTTATTTCGTTTTAACACCAATATTAATTGCTGTTTTTATGTACTTATTTTCACATGCAGCATTAGGTAGACTTTTGGCAGTCTTGTTACAATTAGGACTTGTGATAGGCTCATTTTTACTATTTATCTATGTGAATAGTGCTTATGAAACAGTAACAGTAAATATAGGGAATTATCGTAGTGTTTTAGGTATCTCACTAGGTGCAGACTATATCTCTTCACTTTTTGTGCTTTTAACTAACTTTATATTTTTAATGTGTAC
>Ga0123352_10016831_pt1 | contig 11651 bp, 12 predicted proteins | sample TergutLab28metaG_FD_89700 | JGI IMG/M metagenome (GOLD analysis project Ga0123352, IMG submission 89700) | Labiotermes labralis P1 segment gut microbial communities from Petit-Saut dam, French Guiana - Lab288 P1 | ecosystem: Host-associated > Arthropoda: Insects > Digestive system > Gut ...
AATTTCAACAACATCGTATAGCCCATCAACATTGCCTAAATATGTAACCTCTACATTGCTCATTGCTCTGCTTTGAACAAAAGTTCCCGACAAAACAGCTTCGTGGATGCTTTCAATTTCTTCGTCGGTTAGTTGTGCATTCCAGCTCTGCTCCACAATGGTATTTCCATTAAAGATGCTGAAAATTTCAAAGTCAGTCAGCTCAAATTCACCGCCTGCTGTGTTTGCATGGACTGGCAGCACAAACGATGCCATCATCACCATGCTCAACATAACCACTACAAACTTCCGTACATTCTTGGTCTTCATAAAAGAAGCACCTCCTTAAAATAATAAGTATTAAGGTGCTCACCTTGTGCCTATTATATCATACATAGAAAAATTTGTCAACAAAAAAATTTACAAAATTTAAAAATAATTTAATTCAGCTATATTTGTCGAAAATTGTCAGATAAATTATTTTTTGCTGATTTTTCTTAATATCAACATCAAAACCACCCCAATAGCAGCAAATCCAGCTGCAATTACAAAGGCGGGAAACATTAGGCTGATGTCGTCTGCAGCAATGTTTGCAAAATGCCCTGCAACTTGGGATGAAATGATTGCTCCTACTCCAAAGCCAAGCAAAACTATTCCATAATTTGCCGCCATAAACTTTGGACCGAACAAGTCTGACGTAAGGGCAGGGAAATTGCTTAAAATACCGCCGAATGAAAAGCCTATTAGGGCAATTAAAACATAAATGAAATACCCCTGAGCGGCATTGACCAAAAGCGAAAATGCTCCGGAGCAAACAAGTAAAATAATTAGTGTGGTATTTCGCCCTATTCTATCTGAAACTGCGCCCCAAAACAGCCGCCCTATGGAATTAAACAGTGCAATAGCAAGCACCCCTATGGTTGCAGTGTCTTCCAGTCCCCGTGCTACAGCTATTGGGCGGGCAAAACCTATCATCATAAGCCCACCTATAACTGCGACAACAAAAGCCGCCGTTATCAAATAAAATTGGGGTGTTTTAATCATTTCTTTTGGTGTTTTACTATCGATTGTTGAATTAATTGCCGATTTGTTATTAGCAGCTGCTTTTACAGGCATATATCCTTCTGGCGGTGGAACTATGAAAATGCTCCCCACAGAACATACCACCAAAAAAATTATAGACAACACCATAAATGTATTAAGTTCGCCAACGCCTTCGCCGCCAAAATTATATATCAGCCTTTCAATTATGGGTGTAAAAATTACACCGCCAAACCCAAGAGCCGCTACAATTATTCCTGTAATAAATCCTTTTTTGTGCGGATACCATTTTTGTGCGCAAGCAATAGTAGTTGTGTAAGTAAAGCCCATACCCAAACCGCCCATAACACCGTATGTAAGCCACAAAAGCCATCCAAACTCCGGTCGTACAAAGCTGGCGGCAAATGTTCCAACAGCAAGAATAATACCGCCAATAAATACAACCCGCCGCACGGTAAAGCGAACGGTAAGCCGCCCCCCTATTAAGCTACCCGTGGCAAAAGCGGCAAGTAGCAGCGAAAAAACCAAACCCGCTGCTACATTGTCGCCATCAAAAATGCTGTCCGCAATGCCTGTTTGAAAAACCGACCAAATATAAATTATCCCTAATGTAAGCTGTATTGCAACAGCCGCAATAACGGCGTATAATCCCTGTTTTTTACTCACAAAATCCCTCATCCTACATAATTTTATTTTTTAGCAAGTCTTGCAGTTAGTTTTGGAATGATTTTGTGTGCATCGCCCACTATTCCTACATCTGCAACACCAAAAATCGGTGCATTAGCATCTTTATTTATTGCTATAATAAGGTCTGCCTCTTGCATTCCTGCCGTATGTTGCACAGCCCCCGAAATGCCTGCGGCAATGTATACATCAGGGCGAACTGTCTTGCCCGTCTGCCCCACCTGTAAGTCTTTGTAGGCATGACCCGCATCAACAGCGGCACGGCTTGCAGCGGCTTGACCCCCAAGCACTTCGGCAAGCTCGTTAAGCATATAAAAGCCATCGCCAATGCCGCGCCCGCCAGCCACAAGCACATTAGCTTCCGTAATGTCTTTGGTCTTTTTTGCAATTTTTGTTGTTTCCAATATTGTAACATTTGTGTCCGTTGCATCAAAGGTTGCTTCAAGGCGCAAAATTTCGCCGTTTCTTTGCTCGGGCTTTTGTGCAACCATTACTCCAGCACGCACTGTCGCCATTTGTGGGCGGTGGTTTGGGCAAACAATAGTTGCCATTAAATTGCCGCCAAAAGCAGGACGGGTCATCAAAAGCTCGCCGTTTTCTTCGCAAATTTCAAGAATAGTACAATCCGCCGTCAAGCCCGTTTTAACCCTTGCGGCAATTCTGGGGGCTAAATCCCGCCCAATGCTTGTTGCGCCAATCAATACAATGTCGGGGTTTTCTTGTTCAATAACAGCACAGGAAGCCTTGGCATAAGGCTCCGTCATGTAGTCAGCCAAAATAGGGTCATCTGCAAAAACAACTTTGTCCGCACCGTGGTCTATCAATGTCTGCGCTAAATTTTCAATATTATGTCCGATTAATAACGCAATTACGCCTTGATTGCTGGAATTAGCCAGCTCTTTGGCTTTGCCGATAAGCTCCAAAGATACTTTTTGAAGAACACCGTCTCTTTGCTCACAAATCACCAAAATATGTTTAGTTGCCGACATCATTCCACCCCCAACACAAAATGCTCTTTTAGTTTGGCTACAATAATTTCCACTGCTTCGTCATCATCCACCTCATGGATAACGCCTTTACCCTTCACAGGTGAAGTAAAAGACTTACGAACTTGCGTCGGCGAGCCTTTTAGCCCAATGTCTTTCTCGTCCACAAATTCCTTTAAATCTTCAAAAGTAAGCAGACCGACATCTTTATTGTCATAAGCATCAACGATGCCTTCAACCGTCATATAGCGTGGAGCATTAAGCGTTGAAAGTGCCGTAATAAGGCATGGGGTATTGACTTTAATTTTTTGGTAACGGTCTTCAAATTGGCGCTGCACAATAAATGCATCGCCGTTTTGCTCAATATTTTGGGCATAAGTAATTTGGGGAATACCCAAATGCTCCGCAATTTGCGGCCCAACCTGCGCTGTGTCGCCGTCAATGGCTTGCCTTCCCGTGATAATAAGGTCGTATCCCAATTTTTGAATAGCCGCCGCCAAAGTTTTTGATGTCGCCCAAGTGTCCGCCCCGCCAAAAGCTCTGTCGCTTATTAAATACGCCTCATCACAGCCCATGGCAAGGGCTTCACGCAAGGCTTTATCTGCTTGCGGAGGCCCCATTGTAATTGCAGTTACTTTATGCCCGTATTTGTCCTTTAGCGCAAGTGCCGCCTCTAATCCGCAAAGGTCGTCGGGATTAATAATGCTTGGCACGCCATCACGAATAAGCGTCCCCTTTACAGGGTCAATGCGCACTTCTGCGGTATTGGGTACTTGTTTTATGCATACAATAATTTTCATCTAATTCACCTTCATTCCTGCTGAAATTACCATCTTTTGAACTTCGCTTGTGCCTTCATAAATTTCTGTAATTTTTGCATCCCGCATCATGCGCTCTATTGGATATTCCTTGCTGTATCCATATCCGCCGTGCAACTGCAGGCATCTGCGGGTAACATCACTTGCAACCTCTGACGCAAAAAGTTTTGCCATTGCTGCTTGGCTTGAAAATCTTTCGCCATTATCTTTCATCACGGCGGCACGATATGTTAGTAAGCGGGCGGCATCAACTTTTGTTTGCATATCAGCAAGCTCAAATTGGGTGTTTTGAAATTGAGAAATTCGCTTACCAAACTGCTTGCGCTCTCTTACATATTCCACCGTAGCATCAATAGCCCCTTGAGCAATGCCGAGAGCCTGTGCCGCAATACCCACACGCCCACCGTCAAGGGTTTGCATTGCAATTTTAAAGCCTTGTCCCTCTTTGCCAAGCAAATTTTCTTTTGGCACAATACAGTTTTCCATAACTAACTCGCATGTATTGCTGCCACGTATTCCCATCATGCTCTCTTTTTTACCAATGGAAAATCCCACAAAGTCTTTCTCAACGATAAACGCCGAAAGCCCTCTTGTCCCTTGGCTTACGTCGGTCATTGCAATGATGATATAAACATGTGCAGCATCGGCATTTGTTATAAAAATTTTTGTGCCGTTTAGGATGTAATTGTCCCCTTCAAGCACAGCCTTGGTTTGTTGCATTGCGGCATCCGTGCCGGCACCCGCTTCCGTTAAACCAAAAGCTCCAATCCATTCACCGCTTGCCAATTTTGTTAGGTATTTCTCTTTTTGCTCTGCGGTTCCGCTTTCATGTATGGGGGCGGCGCAAAGGCTTGTATGGGCGGAAACGATAACCCCCGTTGCGGCGCAAACTTTGGAAAGTTCTTCCACACAAAGGGCATAGGCAAGATTGTCAGCAGAAAAAGGTACGCCCATCATGCCCGCCTTTGCCAGCTTTTCCGCAGTTTCGTAAGGAAAACGCCCTGCTTCATCAATTTCTGCCGCCAGCGGCTTTACTTCTTTTTGTGCAAAATTGCGGAATAACTCCTGTAGCAATATGTGTTTTTTTGATAAATTAAAATCCATACTTCCCTCCTACTTTGGCGGCATAACCAATGCCTCGCCAGTGATAACTTTTTCACCTTTTTGGTTTATAACCACACATTCCAAAACAATGCGGTTTTTGTCTTCTATTTTTTCCTTAACCGTACACGTGGCGGTAATTGTGTCGCCGAAATACACGGGCGCAGTGAATTTTAAATCCTGTTTAAGATATATTGTGCCTGCTCCCGGCAAATACATCCCTAATACTGTCGAAATGAGCGATGCACCCAACATCCCGTGAGCAATGCGACCTTTAAACATGCCTTGACTTGCAATTTCCTCGTTTACATGGGCGGGGTTTAAGTCGCCCGTAATACCCGCAAACAAATACACATCGCTTTCAGAAATAGTCTTTGCAAAAGATGCAGATTGTCCTATGCTAATTTTATCAATAGTCAAGCCCATCATAGCCTCATCCCCCCATTAACGCTTAAATTGTGCCCCGTAATGTAGCTTGCGTCATCACTGGCAAGAAACAGTATCGCCTTTGCAATTTCTTCGGGCTGTCCAAGCCGCCCTAACATGGTTTGTTTTGCAAATTTGTCAAGCAAGTCTTGCGGTACGGTCTTCAAAATATCCGTCATTGTATAGCCGGGGGAAACCGCATTAACCCGCACAGGTACGCCTTTTCTCGCAAATTCCTTTGCCCATGTGGTGGTAAGTCCGTATATAGCGGATTTTGTGGCGGCATAATTCGCCTGTCCAATATTTCCAAATTCACCCACCACCGACGAAATATTGATAATAGAGCCGCCGCCCTCCCGCTCCATATGCGACCCAAAATGGCGGGTCAAATTAAACACGCCCTTCAAATTTACATCCATAACCAAATCCCATTGCTCGTCCGTCATTTTTGCCGTCATTGCATCACGGGTTATGCCCGCATTATTCACCAAAATGTCAATGCGCCCAAACTTTTGGACAGCCCATTCATAAAACGCCGCACATGCGGCAGAATCCGCCACATCCAATTTATACGCCGTTATGCCTTCATACGGAATTTCCGCAATATCCACCGCAATAACACTTGCGCCCTCTGCCGCAAGCATTTCCGCCGCACAACGACCGATTCCCGCCGCTGCTCCTGTTACAACTGCCACTTTTCCGCCAAATCTCATGCTGTTCCTCCTGCCTATCCGTTTTTTCTGCGAGCCATCTCCTGCACAGCAAAGCTGGCGACATGCTGCGCAAAGCTATTTTGTCCAAAGCCTGCGTCATAGCCCAGCTCTTTTGCTAGTTCGTTAGAAATTCTTGGCCCGCCACAAATTAACACTACTTTGTGGCGGATTTCTTCGGCTTCCAAAATTTCTACCAGCTCAGTTAGGTTTACCACATGCACGTCTTTTTGGGTTACGGTTTGGCTAACCAGCAGCACATCGGCGTTTAACTCTTTTGCCTTTGCTACAAAATCCTCATTGTCCACTTGGCTGCCTAAGTTGTGGGCTTCTATCATTTCATAGCGTTCCAGCCCATAATTGCCCGCAAAGCCTTTCATATTCATTATTGCATCAATGCCTACTGTGTGGGCATCCGTGCCTGTGGACGCACCAACAACGACTATTTTGCGCCCAATATGCTTGTTGATATATTCATTAATTTCATACATATCCATAACGTCGCTGTCCACTGTTTGCACTACAATATTATCGTAGTCCACATTGTGGGAAATACCGCCGTATACCACGTAAAATGTAAAGCCAGCATCCAAAGAGCCGCTATGTGCCACATTTGGGTCTATCATCCCCATTTTTTTGGCAAGAATTTTGGCAGTCTCCCGCCCTTTGTCGTCGTTTGGTATTGGCAATGTGAAAGATAGTTGCACCTTGCCGTCATCAATGGTGTCGCCGTATGGTTTGATATGGTTATTCATGGGCAGCACCGCCTTTCAACAGGTCGATAAATGGATTAAAGTAATTCTCAGATTTTAGCACAACCCCATCAAGCCCTTTACCCCCATCACGTCTTCGTTTTATACCCGCAAAAATGCCTTGCTCAAGCGTAGCAAACAACTTTTTTTGCTCAATTTTTTCAAGAAGCTCTACTGCTTTGTCAAGAACTTCGGCGGCACGGCTCTGCATTATGCCGCCCGTTTTAAATTCAATTTCGCCGCCCAAATCCGCCATTGTGTTAAAAATATATCGGGCAGAGTCTATTGCCAATGCACGGTCGCTCATAAAAGGCGTGTGGATGGCTTCTGTCAACATTCCCAGCAAGTGTATTTTTTGCCCCGTCATTATTGACACCGTGTTAAATAATGCATTTTGCACGCTTCCCTTGAAAATGTCGCCCGTCATAAATTTGGTGGGCGGCATATATTTTAGGGGTGCATTTGGAAAAATTTCCCTTGCCATCTGGGCTTGGGCAAGCTCGTACAAAAAGCCGTTTTTCACGTCAGGCGCAATTTCAAAGGCGTGACCCAAGCCCATTTGCTCCTCGGGAAGCCCCGCCATAAGTGCAAATTGCTCATTTAAAAATTGACTGGTCAACACTGTGTGAGCTTCTTCAACAGCATCTGCTGTGGTGAGATAATTGTCCTCGCCCGTATTGATAATAATGCCCGCAGAGCCGTTTATAATGCGGGAAAAATATTGGTCAACAAGGGTGCGCTGCATGTTTATGTCCCTAAACAGTATGCCGTAAAGCGCGTCGTTAAGCATGACATCAAGACGCTCCAACGCCCCCATTGCGGCAATTTCCGGCATACAAAGCCCCGAGGCATAATTGCACAGGCGGATATACCGCCCAGCCTCTTCCCCTGCTTCGTCCAAAGCCGCCCTCATTAGGCGGAAGTTTTCTTGTGTGGCGTAAGTGCCGCCAAAGCCTTCGGTTGTTGCGCCGTATGGAACGTAGTCAAGCAAGCTCTGCCCCGTTGTTCGGATGACAGCTATAATATCTGCCCCCTGCCTTACAGCAGCAACCGCCTGTGTAATGTCCTCATAAATATTACCCGTAGCAACTATAACGTACAAATACGGGTCGGTTTTGTCGCCGTATTTTGTGAGCATTTCATCCCGTTTTCGGCGGTTTTTTGCAATTTTATCCGCTGTTTTTTGCGCTACATCTGACACAGCGTTGCTGGCAACATTAATATTGCCCATTGGAATTTTTGATAGGTCAATAGTTCCGCTCTCAATGCCTTTTGCAATTCCTTGCGGGCTTTTGCCTGTAGCAAGCATTGCATTACCTATAACAAATGCCGCGCCGTTGCTTAAAAGCCCGTGGCGCATCAAGTGATTAACTACCACATTTGGCAACGGCACATCTACATCATCCACGCCATCAATGCCCAAAAGGCGACATACAGCACGCTCTGTGGCGGCAGTAGTGTGCTTATCTATGAAATTTTGCGTATCTTGGGCAACGCTTTTGGCGAGCCTGCGAGCCTGCGTTACTTTACCCCAGTCCAAATTTAATTTATTCATTGCCATCACCTTTGCGTCCACTTCTTGCAAGCCCTTTTGGTTCTAATGCCAGTTGCTGTCCATTCATCAATGCCGCAACGCCTTCATACTGCACTTTTTGCTCACCACGGCATACCGTGCAACTACACGTTTGCTCGTATGTTTTTGGCTCTGTATAGGTAGTAATAACCCCCTCGTAATTGCGCAAAATGACCTTGTGCGCCCCATGAGATATAAGGTAGTTGGGCATAACGGGAATTTTACCGCCGCCACCCGGGGCATCGACCACAAAAGTAGGAACAGAAAAGCCTGAGGTGTGTCCACGCAACGCCTCTATAATTTCAATACCTTTTGCCACAGGGGTACGGAAATGCGAAAGTCCAAGCGCAAGGTCGCATTGATAAATATAATAAGGGCGCACACGGTTTTTAACGAGCTTTTGCACCAATTCTTTCATCACATGGGCACAATCGTTTACCCCTGCCAAAAGCACGGACTGGTTACCAAGAGGAACACCAGCATCAGAAAGCCTGTTGCAGGCGGCAATAGCTTCTTCGGAAATTTCTGCAGGGTGGTTAAAATGTGTGTTTATCCATACGGGATGATATTTTTTAATGATATTGCATAATTCATCCGTTATGCGCTGCGGCAAAACCACGGGCAAACGGCTGCCAAAGCGGATAACCTCCACATGGGGAATTGCCCGAAGTCTTTTTAGGATATGCTCTATCACATCATCAGCCAATAAAAGGGCATCGCCGCCCGATATGAGTACATCCCTCACTTGCGGGGTTTTTGCAATATAGTTAATAGCCGCTTCAATTTGCGGCATTGGCAACGCCCCGTCATCCTCGCCCACCATACGGCGGCGGGTGCAATGGCGGCAATACATTGCGCATTGGTCGGTAACCAGCAAAAGCACACGGTCGGGGTATCGGTGAGTAAGCCCTTCCACGGGAGAATCTTTTACCTCACCAAGATGGTCTTCGCTTTCAACGTCCAAATGTTGGGTTTCATAAACAGACGGCACGGCTTGACGGCGAATGGGGTCGTTTGGGTCATCCAAGTCTATCATTGACAGATAATAGGGCGTTATCGCCATTCGCAAACCTTCTAAACATTTTTTTACGCCCTCTTCCTCTTTTGGGTCGAGGGTTATGAATTTTTTTAGGTCACTTAAATTTTCAATTCGGTTTTCTAAATGCCAGTGCCAGTCGTTCCATTTATCTGCCGACACATCTTTAAAAATTGTATTTTTCATTATCAAGTCTCCTTCACAACGCCCAAATTTGCTGGACAAATATTTTGGCAAACGTAACAAGTTTTATCTTGATGCTGTGTTTTGCACTTGTCGTTATCAATCAAAAATATCCTTGGCAAAATAGCACCTTTTGGACAAATATCTTCACACTTTTCACAACTTTCACAAATCTGCATTTTAACAACATCACGCCAAATATAGTCGTCATTAGGTGCAATGTCTGAAAAAAAGCCACTAATACTTATAAAGCTCCCCCACTCCTTGCAATACGCTATGTTGTTTTTGCCGTATTCACAAAGTCCGCTGCATACAGCAAGGCGTTTTAGCGGAAGCCACCTTTCCAAATGCAGGCTATGCCCAGCATCTGCAAAAATTTCTTCTAAAATATCGCTTGCGGTTGTGTTCGTGTTTTTGTATACAGCAATAATAATGGACTTTGGGAAAAACGGCAATACAGGAATATCCAACACATATCTTTTGAAAACGAGCATTTGTTGATATTCACCAAGCTCGCTTTGCTGTGTAAACTGCATTATCGTCTTTAAGGTTTGCAAGGCTTGATACAGGTATGATTGCAAGTTTTATGCCTTGCTCTGCCGCTTTTTGTATGATTTTTTTAGACATATCTTTCCTCAAAGATTTTGCGCAAAGCGGGGCTTTCACGAAGCTGATGAAGAGTAATTGCTGCGTGGTCTTTGGTGTAGCCATTACCAATAATCATGTTTACGTCCTTGCCTACCCCTTCTGCGCCAAGGGCGGCTTTGGTAAAGCTAACAGCCATGGAAAAGAAATAAACTGTGCCGCCATTTTTAACAGGTAAAATGCTCGCCATTTCGCTATTTTCTACATTTACACAGTTGATAGAAAGGTCAAATTCCTGACCATTGTTTGCGGCAAGAGCTTTTCCCATCACATCCAGCGCATTGCCAACATCAGCCAAAATTACATTGTGGGCAAAGCCGTTTTCAAGCAGAGTTTGCTTGTCGGCTTCTTTGCGGCACATTGCCACCACATTGCCCGTTGGTCCAACACGCTTCATGGCTTCATAACAGCACATCATGCCGCTTTTCCCGCTTGCACCTATAACAAGAACGCTGTCGCCCGGTTTAACCAACTTTGCAGTTTGGGCGGGTGCTCCCGCCACATCCAAAGCCGCAAGGGCAAGAGCCTCTGTCATGTCCTCGGGCAATTTTGCATAAATGCCGCTTTCAAATAATATCGCTTGGGCATCCACATCCACACGGTCAATATTCATGTGTATTTGCTTAATTTTTTCAATTTTCAGCGGTGTTAAAGACAGAGAAACAAGGGTTGCTATTTTGTCGCCTACTTGCAAGTCCGTGGTTAGGTCTGTACCAATCTTCGCCACTTTGCCAATAAGCATACCACCAGAACCCGTTACGGGATTTTGCATTTTGCCACGCTCTGCAACAATTTCCTCAATTTTTGCGGCAATTTTAGCTTCATCGCCGCCAGCTTCGCCTTTAAGTTGCGAAAAAGACGCAGAGTCAATATTCAACGAAATTACATCAATCAAAATTTCATTGTCATAAATTTCCATGTTACTGTCAATTTTTCGTGCCGCTTGCGGTAGTACGCCTTGTGGCTCTATCACCCTGTTAGTTCCAAATTTACACAATTTCATAATGCATCTTCCTTTCCGTAATTAGTTTTCGTTAGTATCCTCAAAACTCCCAGCCAAACAGTATAAACATATCAAAGACACGTCTACATGCATCACTCCGAAAAGGGCTTCCAACTGATTAGCAACTACCCCCAAGTTGACACAAGGAATATTTTCAAGTCTTACGTAAAAAGCGTATGCCAAAGGATTGTCAGCACCCTGAAAATCATTAAATAAATCGCTGCCAAACAATGCTCCTAAATCAGCAAGAGCTTCGTCAGGTGTCACTAGTCTTACGTCAGCCACATAACTAATGGCAAATATCTCACTCTTAAGAATTTCATGCTGCTCCTTGCTCAGTCCGTCATTCAAAAAAATTCTCGCTTCGTAGTCTATCCTATGAAAATCTTCTGAAGTCGTATTTTGTGTTCCCATTTCAAGACAAGCCGAAAGCAGGATAAGAAGCGATACAAAAAACAATAACTTACAAAACTTTTTAGTCATAGATACCTCCTAAAGTCCCAGTATCTTTCGTGCCTCGGTAGGGCTGGCAATTTCACGTCCTAGTTCGTTCGCTAGGCGCACGACCTTTTCAACAAGCTCCCCGTTCGATTTTGCAAGCACACCTCTTGACAAATACACATTATCCTCAAAGCCAACACGCACGTGCCCTCCTGCAATAATAGCAAGGGTGGCAAGTGGAAATTCCGCCCGTCCAATGCCTGCTACGGTAAA
>Ga0123352_10016832_pt1 | contig 11651 bp, 4 predicted proteins | sample TergutLab28metaG_FD_89700 | JGI IMG/M metagenome (GOLD analysis project Ga0123352, IMG submission 89700) | Labiotermes labralis P1 segment gut microbial communities from Petit-Saut dam, French Guiana - Lab288 P1 | ecosystem: Host-associated > Arthropoda: Insects > Digestive system > Gut ...
GTCAACTATAGTGGTCGTACCGCACCGCTAACCTCTAAAGTTGCATTTTATATATTTATTCAACAAATATAGGTACTGAATATTTTAAACATGGTATAAACTCTCCGTTTTTTTCTCTTCAAATGCAGTTTGTTTCATAATTCTAACGTATTTGGTTCCAGTATTTTTCACATTTTATATACAGGATGTGCTCAAATTAAAAAAATAATTCCGGCGCCAAAAGGTTAATCAGGCAACAAAATAGGCTAATTGAAGTGACCCACATGTAAACATCAACCTCTATCGTCTCCGAAGCAGTCCTCTTAACCTTCATACTGTAAAAATAAAAAAATATAAAGCAAGTCATAGGCTTAACCTTTTGAAGTTTAAAGTTCATTCTATAACACGTAAAAGTATGGTTCTTACTTTGCAAACAAACACGCACCACCATTATCAAGACCAACTGAACAGTACAACAATACAATGTGTAAATGTTTGCTATTTATTTTCAGAATGAAATGAAATTCATATATTAGCATAGCGTAAGCAAAATTCAGATGACTAACGTTAAAACATATCCCACGTACGCCAGTGATTAGTACGCTCTAATACATTAAGCACCATACCGTAAACTGCTGTGTGGAAGCGGTGATAAATCTCTTAATTCTGCATCGTTGAAGATACGGTTTTAAATATTGGGTTGTTGAGGTGCCTTCAAAACTTCTATCTGCATCTTGAGGCTCCCTTGAAGTTGCAGTAGTAGTTTCCTCCGAAATGTCGCTAAATATCAAACAACCCAGACGGCGTCACATCCCACAATTCAGTAAGCTTCGTAGTCATTGCAGTGAAAATCAGATACCTCAAAAGTTTAAAACCACTCTTAATTTCTTCGTGAGTTGAAAGTCACATGGTCGACGCCTGAGCGGTATTTAACACCACCTTTTGGGACGAACTGTAAGTTTTCCATTGGTTTTGTGTCGAAATTAATACAATGATTGGTATGATTTAGGATCGAAACTGGTCATTAAATAGGGAATTCCCTAACCAAGTAGGAATTTCTCCTCTGCCATGCATAAGCGTGATAACAGATGAGTAATAATTGCCTCTCGACCACGTGATAGCTACCATACTTATGCTTAGAAGTTTACGAACTGTACTAAAAGTATTAGGAGACTCCTGCGTCTCTTCTACCGTACACTTTTGGAACTAAGTTTTCACTTCGATATTCCACGGCAATCCCTGAGAAGTGGTATCGGATTCGAGACCGGTCGCTTTAAGTTTTCACACACACATCTTCTCACACCAGCCCCAGCATTGAGCTGTAGGTCTTACCTGTCAGCCACAAAACTTCATGTTTACTGTCATTATACTGTGGAGGCCAGATTTGAATCCCGACCTATCGGAACACCAGCCCAAAAGAATAATTTGCTCGCCCTTGTAAGGCCTGTTTAGGGCATTGGCCTATCAAAGTGTTCTTTCAGCCTAATGGATGAGAAATACGGAAACAGCTGTTGAATATTCAAAGGAAACATTCATTAAATCTCATTTCCGAGATCGTCGCTCTTGTGGGATGTTACGCAGCGTAATCTTCGCTCATATTGGATGTTACGTAACGTAGATTGGTAGTTAGTTACTGACGTTTCGGCACGACCTATTGATCCCGTTTTCAAAAGCCAAGAAGTACAAGCAGATTCTTCGTGGACGCAACTGGAACCATCTTAAAATCTCTCAGAAAATACCAGACCAACATAAAGGAAAAGCATGAAATCAAGGAACTGCAGAAAACGGCCATGTTGTGCACTACACAAATACTTGGGGAAGTTACTAACGTAAAAGTACAAAACATTCAACATGTGAAGTAACATAAATGTGCCTTTTTTTAAAATGGTAGCTATAGAATAGATAAAAAAATGTATATCATCGCGACATGATATGTTTCAGGCATATAATTTTAAAGATCCTGCAAAAATGGGCTACTACTACTACTACTACTACTACTATTTATTATTATTATTATTATTATTATTATTATTATTATTATTATTATTATTATTATTAAAACATATTGACAGAGAACGGAGTGCTGCTGTGTTCTGGAGGTAACAAACGAGACAACACTAACAACTAGATCGTGTATTATAATGCTTCAATTTCTGCAGTCTAGTCATGATATAAATAATTGAGATGTTCGTTTAATTGCCGTAGGTACGAATTTCAAACGTACAAATATCCTAAAAGATAAACATTAACCTGCTTCGACTAATGACAGTATGATCTGAACGGCTCGGATAAAGAATCCACCGGAGCGTGTGTCATGCACTCATCCATTCATTCGTTCCTTGTCTGACCTCTTCTACCTACTCATCGCAGGTGTAAGTCGATTGTTGCATTTGATCACGATAGTGACATACTCTCGCTAGGACTCCTCTGGACGAGATATCGGCCCTTCGCAGACCTCTACTTGAAACAACAGAAAGCATCCATGCCCCCGGCGGGATTCGAACACTCAATCCCAGCAAGTGAACGAGCGTAGACCCACGCCTTATACCATGTGACCTCCGGGATCGGCCAGTAGCGTGTTTAAGGTACTAATATCGAGTAAATGAATAAAATCACACTGAGTGATTCTGCCTAGTACTCGTAACGAAATCGTTCCAGTCCCACTCATGCGCGGTGTTTATTGATTTGACCATAATAAAGACGGAATAATGATTGATTCCTTCTTTATTCTTGAGATAAATGTCAGATTATTATCCTTATATCAGTACACGTGTCTATATTGTTCGACTGTCAAAGACCTTTTCACCTCTTTGATAGATTACAAACTAACCTAATATTCAAGTACGTGAATATCAAGTTCCACAAGTGTACTGGTGTAAGATGTGTAGTAAGTCTCTCCGGCAGCCATTACTATTGCTCTTTCAATCCTGCTAATCACTGACTTTGAAATAGAGATTAAATTATTCAGCCCTGTTTTATGAGATCATAAGCTTGGAAATTCCAACTGCTGAATCATGTCCACGGTAGGGTTGAGGGACCGTAGCAGAACGAAGTTCCACTCTTCCACACCGCAGCAATTACAGTAAATGTTATGGCTTGCCATATACAGGAGCAGATGCATACCAAGAAAATTTATTGCTTCTCTTCTGCTGGTAAGGTGGTAACGGATTGAAACACGTGAATATTCAATTAGTAGATGTTGGAGAGAATATAGTAAAGTGACTGGACTTGTTTAGAGTCAACCGATGCCTATAACACATGGTAAATTATGTGATACTACAGGGTGTACAGATTAAAGCAAACCCCTCTCTACAAACCTGCCGATACCCGCTAGTCCGACATTAACTGCGCGCCATAGATCGAAAGAAATGAACTGTGGCATAGCGACCGATCAGGCCATCTGTTCTGCAGTACTTATTTTCGCGTTAACAACTCTCTGTAATATATTCCAAGTGCACATTTTAACGGTACAATTTGTCATTACATCTCTGGCTATGATTGACATGTAGTATCTCAAGGTTTCTCAGCTCTTATACATTACAGCCCCTGATGGTGTAAACCAACAGTCCTCGATAGTCCTGTTAAATTCCAGGTTTTAGAAAGTAGAAGAGGAAAAAAAAAGCCATATGGTGGGCAAATGGGATTCGGTGAGGTTTCAGCTCCTTCACACGACGGTCGTTCGTTTAACAACGGCAAGGCTTACAGCGTGATGCTACACGTCTTATAGCTTCGAAAACAGACACTGACAGATCGAAGCCATTAAGAAAGGCTGCTCGAATATTTTGCAAAATCTGGCAATACCGAGTGCAGATATTTCAAGAGAACGTATGTAGGAGTTCTCAAAGCCACCTATATTAGAAGTATGAGCCATTGTTAGAAAGAATAATTTTCCCATAAACGCCAAGAACATCGAACCCAGGGATTATGGGTGTGCCCACTGAGAGGCTTCACTCCCACTCTTACTTACAAATTACAGGAAATGGACTGCCCCTATTCGGAAGCAGCCATTCAGATTCTTTAGATCTGTAAAATTTTCGGTGTGAATTTTTATCGGAAATCCATTGAGGAACTTGTCTAAGAACTTCTCGGAAGTATCACAGATTCTCGTAGTTACACTACAGTTTTTATATAAATAAATTTTAGAAATTTCAGCCAAACGTAATACTAACAGTTGTGAGAATTGTTTCCAACATAAAACCCTCTGTATCGTGATTGGAACTCATATAAAGTATTTCTAATAAATGGAAGAAAAATGTCATGTTGAATCAACGTAAGTTAGGTTGTTGTTCTCTTATTAAACTGATTAAAAATTATTCCGATCCAGTAAACGCAACCATTCATCCCTAACGGTCATACTTAAAAAGCTTACGTTCCGTGAGAAGAGACCTTCATCTCCCTTGCAAGTGATAGAAGAGACCTTCATCTCCCTTGCAAGGGATAGAAGAGACCTTCATCTCCCTTGCAAGGGATATTACGCAGCCACAGATTCCCTGCATATACAAGGAAGCTTGGGATAATAAGGAGTGCTACTTACAAGCAACAACTTTTTTTTATCAATCCAAGTTTGAGGCTGCAGACAAGTCGAACCACAGACACAGACACTTTCGATTACTTCATACCTTTAGAATGTTTTTGGCCGTCATCGCCACATAGTCTAGGTATCTGTAAATAAGAGAGTAGCTCACAAGACTGGGGTGGATAATGACAGAATTTCAACAGATGTCGATATAATAGAGGAAGACGGCGTAAACTGGGCCAGTTTCTAAATTGAACCAGTGCCCTACAAGTCGACAGACAGGTATGCTCAAAACTCTTGTGGCCAAAATTTGAAGTTCTTATTTGTTCTGAGTACTGGAGGAAGCTGAGCAGTGATGAGGAAGTGTTGCTCTTTGTGGCATGCTTTCTTAAGTTTTGTACGCTCTTCACCTCATTTTTCACTTCTGCTTTTGCGAAGAGCGTACCGATTAACGGAGGAAGTTGCATCTACACGTGCACAAACACAGCTTCCTTGAGATAAAATTAGAACCGTAATATTTTTGTTGCCCTATAGAGTCTCCGAAAGTCTTTGGTGAGAATAAAATTGGCGTGATGCTGTAAAATAGACAGGCAGCGGTTTCCTTCACTGGGGCGTTAGTGCATGTGGTTTATTGAGGAAAATAAAGAGAATCCCTTAGTTGTAAGTTTTCAAATCAATTGGATTTATAAAACAGCAGGTAAACACGTGATCTGAATTCAGTGCGCCAATATACAAGTTAAATTGTGCATCGTTTTCCTCGTTCTCAGTTTCTGTCCTACTTATAGTACGGAATCGTGGAATATATGGAATAGGAAAGAAAAATGACGAAGAGAGTACTGGTTGCACATAGGAATTGGGATTTAGTAGATATCGCTCGTTTGCGACAAATTTCACAGCTCAAAATTTGGCATTTTTTAATTACTGGAATAGAAAGAAACGTTGGCAGATGCACTTTTAACAGGTATAGTGCCATAACGCAGTTTGTAGAACTGGTCGCTGCAGAGCAGTTCTGTCGTCGTTGCACTCATAGAAAAGTACAGCACTTCAAAACCTTTAAAAGTTTCTCCTGAAAAATTAGTAATTTTGAGTTGCGACACTCACTGTTGCCGTAAACGAGCGATATGAACAGTTTGGGCACTATGAAGTATTGTAGTGTTCTGTGGTACAGTTCAGCAATGCATATGCTTAAACTGACCCGATGATGACTCTTCAAGAATCTTTTTTTAATGTAATTTTTTGTATAGTGAGAAAAAATAATAAGTATGTTCTGCAGTACCTAATGGATACAGTTGGAAAAAAATATATATTTTATCTTCTTTCTTTCAACGTTTGTGTAAAAACGCTTCTGTCCTTAAGGGGACCAATATAGGCGGTTTTTCCTTATGTTGGCAGAAAGGTTTATATTCATATTTCTGCAAGTTCACATGCACGAGTTCATAAAGTTAAATATGTTTATGAATATCTCAATAGACTTCGTCTGAAAAACAGAAACTTTCTCCAAACTCGTGTTCCGATATCTGTCATGCTGGTCATAAAAATAACGGCCAGATTGTGTAATAAGCGCTGTAATTTTACTCCATCATTTGTACTTGTAGCAAGACATGGCAGTATGTACATAGCACTTGTCACACAACTGGATACAGTGGTGTTATATAAAATAAAATAAATTTTAACTACTAATAACACACCACATTCTGACATTCTCACACGATATATAATCATTGCCTTCTCATTGCACAAACATTTACTATGCAATCCTTATTCTTGGAATGGATTAATGTAACATCGTGAGAAATTTTTGAATCCATTTTCGGAATTAGCACTTCGTATTTGGTTTAAAATTAGCATTCTTTTGTTGTAATTAGTTTGTTGGCCTGTGTTATAAACTCTTGGAAAACAGTACATGATTGTGTTATTGTTATGTGGCATTTTACATTTGCCTTACCGTTTAACCCCCAAGAAACGACTGCTTTTATAGAAACAAATCACTATATACGAGCTCTGTATCGAATCTCCAGTCTCTGATGTTTGTAATATTGCTGGTTTTCTTTATGTTTATAAATGTACAGAGTGGACAGTACTTTACAAGTTTGACGGAACTACGTAGTTATAGTTAGATATGACGTACGCTCCGGTGTGTCTACGAGCGAAAGTTTCTTTCTAGACGTACAGGTCTTCACTTATAGGCTTGACCTGAAGAAAAAGGCTTATTTGTCACAAAGTAGAAAGCTTATCTACCATAAAATTAGAGTTTCAGTTTTAAAGAAGGTGGCTACTTGACACATCTACTGTTGTCAACTTGGGATACTGACTTATACCTTGCAAGTTTTGGCCACGGAGAAGCCAGAACATTACGTATTTGTGAACAGTAACTGATGTACTCCAGTTCCAAATAAAAAACCTAGATTGTTGTTGATTTTTCTGCGTGCGAATTAATGGTAGTATTTGCTGCTGTGGTCTATCTCGTTGGAGCTGTATACAAATTTGAGTTTGGTCTTTTAAAATGAAAACCTAACCAGTAGCGATATGAAAACCAATAGAATTAGTGATAAAGATTAGAATGTTACAGGCACAATATATCTTCTCCATAAGATTATCCCACGGATAAGGGGCCGTACATACACTATCAAGATACAAGTTGTTTTCCTGAGTCGACAGAGAATGTTATGAATGCAGGCTTTGGATAAATACTTTTGAAGACATACTGGACTGATGTGGCTCACGACAGTTCAGTGGCAAGCCACTTCACACAAAGAAAACGATTAGGGCTCTACGACAGAAATCACTTTCTAATAAAAACACCAACTGCCCAAAGAAGTCGCTGTAACGCGAAATGTTCTATTTTTTGCTGTAGGAGTGGTGTGAGACGACCAGTTAGTTACTACTGCGACCTCCAGTGACCTACGGTTTTAGTCTCTGGCCCCTAACCACAGAAGGGTATAAAGTGCTGGTGCAATGATAATTATTGGCAAGGGAAGCCAAAGGTCTCAAATAAAATCTACCGCAGTGCCAAATTGTATCACATGGAATATCCTGGAACTGAACTCGTGCCATCGCTGTGGGACGCCGGCGAATAACAGCTTCACACATAGCAGTGCTAACCGAGTTTTTTTTAAACATATAATCAGCTAAATAAACAGATCGGCACTTAAGAGCTGGAAATTCTTGTACTCATGTAGTCAGTCCTTTCTGTATTCAAAGACGCATGCAGTATGTCACAGCAGTCTTTAGGTAGTTTAATCAGTCCGTTTGTTGTTACAATTGTAAACCGTTGCGCCATCCTCTAACGTTTGTGCTACTTTCAGCTGGCCCAGATGTTGAGAAAGTTCTGAAGATTGTATGTGTGTGTGTGTGTGCGTGTGCGCGCGCGCTGCTGTAGTAGTGATCTGCCCGCCCGAGTGCCCTCACCGTCACGGATAGCTATCACCGTTCACAATGGTGATAATTACACAGCGTCACCACATACAAGCAATCACATTACTTCCGCCCACAGGAGATATGAAACGCCTCCTGTGGTAGGATTCAGGGATATCCAAGGCAGCAGAACTGAGAGTCACATGTTTTATCCTCCACAATTGTAGACATGTTGGCCACACGTGTGGTTGACAAATAACTGTGGGGAGCGTAACAGGAATTCGATTTCATGCAAGGGCTGAATTTCTTCTCCTGTTTGAGACCGAAACAAACTTAAAAAATTCTGTGCTACTGCCCGGATATTCTTTGAGGCGCAAAATTCTCACTTGTTATTATCTGAAATTGAACAATATACAGTTTTTCTAGCAGCCGGCTGGTTTTTCTGACCTGACAGCCTGTTTTTGCAGACCTACCATAACCTCTGTAGCAACTCTATGCTACTGTTTCAGAACTGGTACCTTTATGATTTCTGTGATAACTTCCTGCGAATCTTGCTTCCATGACCACTTGGAACTTCGTGATGGCACCGGTCTACTGTTTAAGATCTGACCACATTTTTGGATTTCTGTGTAATACTCATCTACTGTTAAGAACCTGGCCATAATTTAGAACATGCTAAGACACGAATACACTTTTACACCATTTCTCTGTTCAGTATACTTGTGCTAGTACCTACCATCTGCCGCCTCAGATCCGACAACTATTTGCTATATCTCTGCTCTAGACCATTTAATTTTTAATAGGCGCTACTGTTTTACCAGCAAGACTCAACACGTGCATTATATAAATAACGCCTTCCCTTCTCAATACTCATGGCCATCTATAGAGTTGTTCAGACCAGGATCTGAGTTTTTAGGTTATCACTACGTCGAAGGGACAAGGGGAGGAGAGATAATTACTTGGCTGTAGCAAATAGGTTACTTACATTACTGACATCGCAACCTTCAACGTAGCTTTCTATTGGTGTGCAACGTATCGAAACATTAATATGTAGGATATATGCGTCATATGTAGAAATATGTGGGTGTTTTACTATTGGTCAATTTGATGTGGTCATGCAATGATGATTGGCTAATTCCTCACACATGGGTGTAACTTGTGGTTGGTGGTGGTACTTACCTAGTTAAATGAACCCTTGACTTACATGCTGTGATGCTAATCACGACATTGCCCAGCACGGCCACTACAACCTGTCTCTTTCTTTCCACCTAGCCTCAGTCCATTAGTGTATAGAAAGTGTTCATAAATTCTATTATATCCCATTCAATATGCAGCATCAAAGGTCAGTGTAAGTGCTGTAAGTTTCCGCTGCGCGATTTTAACATTTATAATTTCATCATATCACTATGGGTCCAACAGTTTCTTTGCAATTTGTTCTGTAATTAATTGTAACAATCTAAGAATTTAATCATGACTGAAACTGGTGTTGCCAGATTCAGCATACATGGTGTAAAAACTCTTGCAGGGACTTGAAAACATACTTCTAATGTCGTTGGCAAAAACGAAAAATTCAGGACAGTATGTTCTCTAAGACTTGTCTTAAGAAATAATGGCCGTTTCCTTGCGCTGAGTGGTGTAAGATCTGCGTTGAGTTTAAGAGTAATTAAAATATTGGTAGGAATTTTGAACTCGCATTTTTCATATAAATTTCAGGCATTAGAGCGATTATTCCATCTGTTTGTAAGGCAACCTGGCGCCCTGCACATCAACTAAATTTACGTACCTTAAGTCACAGGTATTTATTTCAATCAGTGGGTTTGGAATTTTAAACAGTAATGAAAACATATGGAGGAAATAAGAAATGCTTACACAAAAGGAATCGGAATTAATTAAGGGAAGGATAGACCTAGACACCTAGCCATCTGAATTATGTAGGAGGATAATATTAAAGTAGAAAAGTAATATGGGTGGAGATATACTTGTTGCTTGCAGGAGTGTTGCCGATTCCAAAGGGATGTTGTGTCTCGCTTTATGTAATGATGTTTTTTGATCTGTGTTAATACGTATCGGAAAAATTGAGGTAAGAGGCAAATTTGTCTCCGACCACGCGACGAAGGTACATAAGGGGAGTAGATATATAGTTCCACCATTCTTAACCTGGGCAGTAGATGGTGACCGGTGGTCAACTACATGCTCCAGGAAAATTGTGAAGAGAACCGTGAATATGAATTAATATGAGAAATTAATTAGTCGTCTGTTGCGAGGTTCAATTTAATCACTTTTTCTGATGTAACTGAATTACATGACAACGAACCTCAATCAGGATGACCACCTTTGGCATAAAAATCGGAACAATTCTCCCTTTACTGCAAGTGACCGACTAATTAACAGCAGCATTTGTTAAGACAAGGGTAAGTAGGTAGATTGTGGGTTCGTGGATGGGAAAGGAGAAAAGTATTGTATAAGTTATCTTGCTTAAAATGAGTGACGAGGGCGAGAGAAATTTAGATTTTAATTACGAGGCGTGTTAATGGTGAACAAGTTGATCTTTGCCAGGAAACAAGCGTATCAGTTTCCAAACTCTTGTGCTCCACTACACTGAAACTAGTCTAGTTCACAAACACATAACGCATCCGAAAACAAACCAAGACTGGTAATCAACCACCAGTATGTAAGTTACTAAATACGGATCTGGTAATCCGGGGATGAAAATCTTTCGGTTTGTAATTCATGTAAAGGGGAAATTTTATTTTGGTACAGTGAGTAGTTTTGAAGTCCCGCCCACTTTGCCCCCTGCTGGTAATTTGTATGACAGTGCTGAGTGATCGCCACCGATCATTGTCGTGGTCCGTCACGTCCTGTGCAGCTGATGAGATATGATACGGTGTTCCGCCTGAATGAGCAGTGGCGGAATGGCCTGCCTTGTCAAACTGAAGCTTGTTGCATTAAATACGGTGAATCGTTTCATAGCTACTTCCTGTAGCTGCTGATTCCTTAATCTAAATATATATAGTTCTAGATTTTCGGAAACTTTGTTCAATATTCCCAAAATTACGTATATATAGGGAAAAGAAATTAACCATGCCTTCAAAGACCAAGAGAGGAAGAGAGAGGGGAAGAACCATGGCGTTGCATTGAGAGACACTATATTTATTATTATTATTGCAGGGGAAGTAAGGACAGTTTACGGCACTCAATGGTACCAGGCAGTGCCCGCTTGTCCTTGTGCTAACTACAGGCTAGAAACAAGGAACCATGGGGAAGTGCAGAAGGTAGCGTAATGGGATGTAGAATGTCGGTAGCGTGAGGCCGAAGAAAGAAGATGGGCATTTGGGCTGATTTTCGTGCATGCAAGACTGCATTGTGAAGAAACTGTGATCATTTTGAGAGGACTGCTTATGGGAAGAAGTATGAAGTGAACGTTGGGAAGGTCCGAATAGCAACATACTGTGCAACGTGGATACTGTGGACCTACACAGCGTTTGCTCTAGAACCGAGGCAAGCTACGGAAAAACTTGATCGCTTTGGCCGGTCACAGGACCATCCGGATGGAAACTAATTCCAACCAGTAATCCGGCAATCAAATGCACGAAACCTAACGGCAGTCCTTACGTGTGCAGTTTCTTTACTTTTAAAAACACACTAATTAATGTCTTACAATGATTTTCGTATTTCCTTTGGAAGAGTAACAAACGCTCTAATTAACGCACGTAACAATATACAAAAATACATATATGCATGCATACACGCACATACATACTACATATATATATATATATATATATATATATATATATATATA
>Ga0123352_10016838_pt1 | contig 11650 bp, 11 predicted proteins | sample TergutLab28metaG_FD_89700 | JGI IMG/M metagenome (GOLD analysis project Ga0123352, IMG submission 89700) | Labiotermes labralis P1 segment gut microbial communities from Petit-Saut dam, French Guiana - Lab288 P1 | ecosystem: Host-associated > Arthropoda: Insects > Digestive system > Gut ...
AGAGGAAAAGAAATTCTTAACTGAATACATAAGCATCAACCTACTGACGAAAGCCCTTCAACATGACAGTGGTTTACCTTGACATTCTCTGGAGCAGTAGAAACGGGGACAGTGCCATTTCTCCTTCTTGCAAAGTGAACACTTCTTGTATGTGCGTCGTTCTGATTCCACACTCTTGCAATATGCACACACTAACAAAATAAAGCAACATAGCAGCATAATAATCCATTCTCTGTTTAGTCTAAAACTGTAAGCAAGATCCTGAATTTTTACTGTACATTCTGGATTATTCAATATACTGATATCATATACTGGAAAGTAGAAATGGGGTTGGGGTTGGGGGAGGGGGAAGTGGGAATAAACCAACTGGCTGATCCACCAACTGACCAAACAAACAAACAAGCAAACACTTCCTGGACTTTTGGATTATTAGGTATCATCTTACATGACAAATTGTGGTGCTTCATACTGCGTCAAATATACTTTTAGTTCATTAGTAACTGTCCATTTTGAAACATGATCTCTCTCCCCTCTAATGAACAGTAGGATTCCCTCCAATTAACTAACAGGACAGCCCTGCACTGAACTCTTATTACTGAAGTATGGAAAATATTTTGTACCTGAAGCATACACTGTACATACAGACTTTGACCAGGTCACTTTAAAACCAAAAGCTTCTGTTTCATACAGCTGGTCTTTGGCAACATATTCCAATTGTTTCTTTGAATCATTCAAGTCACACATGACCACTAACCACCCAAATTTGAAGCCTAAAGTTCACGTAAATAAAGTATATGACTCCAATTCCTATTCACAGACAACACTGCATCCCAGTCACAAAGACCAATCTATTAGTGCTGTTTATGGCAATAATCACTGTTTATTGCTAAAATTTGGGCACTGGTAAAATGCACAACTTTCAAAATGTTAACAGACATGGTTCACGTTAAACAACCAGAACACAAATTTTTAATGTGAAATATTTAGGAAACACTGCGCCAGACTGTAACACAGGTAGCCATGGGACAAATATTAACCTATATACGTATGTCTTGGACAGCATGCACTAAATCAAACTTACATTACACGTGGTACATTAAGTGAAGTCACGTAATATTTCAAAACAGTGTTGAGGTAAGCATGAATGCACAGCTCATACTGTGACCATCTGAGTTATACATAGTAGTGCTGCCTGGTATGTGTGTTGAACCCTGAAGATGGAAGTGGTGTGTTCCTCTAAATGCTGCTATCTACCAGACTAAACAATGTCATAATCTGGATGACCACAATATACTTCACTGTTCTGACAAGAGAACATAACGTCAAACTATTATAAATCATGCTATGCACACATTTAACTACGTAGTAACAAAACTTACTCTTGTGGTTGCTTGAGGTTTCATATCCGGTCTGAGGGCTCTGCTTTGAAGACTCATCGCTTGGACGTTGTTTGCTTTGGTTCCGGTTTTCTTTGGCTTGCACGTTTTTCTGAGCCTTGTTCTCCGTTACATTACAGCTGCTGACAATTTTCTCTACCGCATTACTCTTGCTAGCCATGTTCTGGTTGTTGTGGACATCTTGTGCCCTGAGGATGGGTGCGGGAGGCTCCTCTGTAACATCAGTAACCGTTCACAAATCAACGAGGCATCATAACTCTGATGATTTTAACCTTAAGACGTACGATAATTGTACAGAAGTCTTGTGATAGTTTTGTGGTCTATATATGACATTTCCAATTTATTTTAGATAATTATTTCAAGCTGTGTGGCAAAGGGTTAACCCTGTCCCAGACATACACACTACACTGTCACATTTCTCAGTGTAATTTCCATTTCCTGAATTCTGAGGAAATAGTTTTTGCTATGTAGCCTTATTTCAACATTATGATAGGCAGATACATACAGACTGCTGAAATGTACACTCAACAGTTTCTCCGGAGCCATGGAAATAGACTGGAAGGTTCAATGAAATGTTCTTGGGCAGACAGCCATGTCAAAACTTGAAGGGTTTCTGAAATTTCAAGGACTGACTCCATCCCTGAAATATCGGAAAGCCTTCACACCTTGATGCAGCTCTCTGCCCGAGAACACTCCACTGAACTGTCACTGCGAAAGCTTTAAGACTTATAATTGATGGTTGCCACGTAATTCCCAGTTCTGATCATACAATGCAACACCAATGCACTTACCACACAATTACGATCAGTAATGCATAGTGGCATACTGCAATACTTCAATACATAGGCCAACTTCAGTAAAGAAAGATAACGGTATTATAGGATATGGTGTCATGCAGACTGGCAGACAAGTACCAACAACCAAGTGCCACTCTCATACCACAAGAGATGAAGGCAGAAGGTCCCTCCAACTTGTTTCAATCTACCAGTTCAGATGGTATCACATCACAAAAGAAAACAATACTGAAATTCATTGTCATAAAAACTTCAAATATCACACATGCTGTCAATCATAACTCTTCCATCATCATTTGCAGAAAAAATGAAATAAACAGTCGCATACCGCCTAACACAACTGTGTATTTTCATGTAAGCTACAAGTTTCAGTCCTTTGGGACCACTGTAATGTTTTATATATAAAAAATTAAAATGAAGGTAAAAGCATTTTAAAAACACACACACAATCTTGTGTGATCTCATGCTTACATTGTATTTATTACAATTTTGTTACAATTTTTAATGTTTTGTAAGATATCTTCACTGTAGTTACTCTTATATTTTCGAAGCCATAAAAATTTCCAATATATAGGGGTCTGTTGATTATGTTTATCTAAAAGTTGTTAAAATTAGCAGTTCCAAGATGAAACATGTGACAGGTGTGTGTTTTAAACGTATGCTCTTCCTAGACACTGGCAACTATTTATTGGTTGACACAACGTAACATCCACAGAAAACTGAATCTTCATCAGCATCTCATAGTACCACATCAAAACATGTAACTAAGGGCTGTTCATACCTGGACGATTAACTGGAGACTCATACTCGTTTCCTGCCTTGTTTTTCGTTTCATTTACAGGTTCATTCTGTACTTTTATACTGGAAGCATCATCGGGTTCAGGATCTTTTGTATTAATAAATTCTGCAATACATAACAGCAACAGGCTACCAATTCTGCCAAAGCATATCAAACTTCCACATCATTATAACACTGCATATGTAAATGTTAATGCTTCTTAACGGAAGTTAAATCACTGTCATTTTCAAAATGAAGAATTAACCCACAAGTTATTCTTACATTAATAAGTCATGTCCAAAAAACACTAGTTTCAGTTTAAGGGATGACAGTACCATGTCAGATTCACAGTCACAAACTAGATTAAATATGGGAAGTGCTTATTAGTCTTGCACTCAGAATATCTTATTTTCCTGCGTGATTTCAGGCTTCTGCCATGAAGTAGACAAGATCTACACTCTTCTGGGATATTACACACCGTATAGTGGTTAATTCCTTATCGGCATGTCGGGACAACCTATCAGTCCCTTCTTCAAGAGTCTTTACCAAAGTGTCGGAACAACCTATTTTTGTCCCTTCATCAAGGGTCCTTGAAGAAGGGACCGACAGATTGTCCGTACATGTCGGTAAGGAATTTCCACTATATGCTGCGTAATATCCGAGAAGAGGTCAGATCTTATCTTATTTTCCTGCCCACATTAAGGATCAAAAGAGCAAAATGTCTTAAACAAGAGCAGAACATTCTTCAATTGCCTACTAGGGTACAAACTGGCCTGGCATTACTCTACATACTAATGGTAACAGTGTTCTTCAAAGTTTAAGATCATCATCACATGTGGGGAGATATTTTTCAACAAGGCAGCCAGAATGCTGATAATGGCATGCCCTTAGTAACATGCAGTACTATCAGTATGATATAATGTTTCAGGATGGCATTCAGCAAGACACAACAGCTTCAAAGTCTACTACAACTCTATTAAACACTGATTATATGATGTAATTAACCATAACAAACCTGAGAAAGCAATTTTTTGCAGGATATTTCTGTATTTTGTACTAACAAACAGTATGAAGAAGTGTCTCCAAACGTTGGAATCATTCCCAATCCAAGTAGGGAAATGCACATCATGGGCAGGCATGTGTACATACTTTCTCACTTCCAGTAAAGAAGACCAGACATTACGCAAATCTTTCTTGAGCACTTGTCTTGCCTTTGGCCATGACTGGTGAACATAATTTTTATCAACTTCCATTCGTCTCAAAATCGTCGTCACAAGCACCTGCCCCCAAAAATACGGGATTATTGCAAATTAAATACCTAGACAACTGTAACATTTATTCTTAACAAAGTAACAACACTTTAGCAATTTCAAAAACTGTTGTCAGCAAACATCACTGCTCAGTCCGTCATTCATTCTGACTGCGTATGTCAGACACCTTTTCTAAGTCCGCTCTTAGACTGTCCTAGTATTTTGCCTTGTCATCACAGATGGCAACCCTTCCATGTGCTTCCATGTTCAAAAACTGTATTCTATTTGCTGGTATATATCAAAGGTCTACAAATATGATGGAAGTGCAAGCACACAGCCTATAACAGCCTAGTGCACCTAGGCTGTTATAGGCTACAGAATGGATCACTGAGAAGTGTGCCTACATTACCAGTGGTGGCAAGAAATTCATCTCTTCTCCAAATCATCAGGATGAAACCTGCCTTCTACTGCTAGAGCACTGGGGCACTTCCCTGGGATGTAAGTAACCAGCATGTGAAACTGATGTTAAGAATGGGTGCTGCTGTACCTCCACGCTCTCTATGTGCCTTCATGGTGTGTACAAATGCACGGCTAGATTTTTAGGGGCTCAGAGCAAGTAATCACAACACCTGCCCCTTAACAGAAATTATGAACTTTAAACAAGTTACAACCACTTTCTGAATTTCCTTTTATTTGGCTCAATAACTGAAAATTTGTTCAGTGAAAAACATGAACATTTTTCATTTAAAATATTCTGTTTGCCACCCCTCACATTCTGCTGTGCTGGGCGGCCGCACTACTTGTCCCTTCCTAAATATGACCCTGTATATAGGCACAACTTTACGTTCCTGCTGCACCCTGCTCCACTATTCCTGTACTTCATCTCCCTCCAGCTGTTGTGGAGCAAGGTACGCACACACAATAAGCAAAATCAAATAGCCTGCAGGTAGTGAATTGGTGTTCCACAATAAGTGACTTATTATACAGACAGAAAGCCAAATACTCACTTGCCAAGAAGCCATACACAACGTGAATAAATATAACATATATATAAAGGAGGAAGCCCCACTCTCATAACACCCGTAAAGTCACGGCTTGTGTTCCTCAAAACGCACCCAATAAACACACCCACACCAGAATCCACTGAGGCCAGAGGTGGCTACCCAACACTGGGCGCACCTTATACAGAATCAAAACAATTTAGGAATTTTGAGGACCAAACGGTCACATACCGAGCGTCCTCCCTAAGGTGAAGGCAGGAAAGGGAAAAAAACGTTAGTTGAGGATAGTGCCACCAGGAGGCATGGAGAGTGATGGTAAGAAGGAAAAACATGGCACACTGCAACAGAAAGAACATATTTTTTTTAAAAAAAGGAGCTGATATACTGCATTCTGAAAAAGATGGATATTCAATCAAGTAAGTGGACTGGAGGTGAACTATATACATAGAGACATTTAAAAATTCACTTACAAGCTTGTCTTCCAGTTTACATGTTTTCTCCCAGATAATTCCTGGTTTCTGTATAAGCAGAGCAAAAGCACACATGAGGAAAAGCTGTGTGAATGTTGACACAATTAGCTGACCATGTTCCATACTTCCAAGCACCACACAAGCTTCTGGATCTGCACAGAATGGGCCCACAACCCAAACTGGAAAAACAACATGTTTATTAAAGCATATCACAACATTGGAATGAAAAATTAATAGTGGTAGTAATGTATTCCAATTCAAACATCGCTCTTGTCCAAACACTGTACACATATGAAATACTCTGCTATGTTTTGGAAAAAGTGTGAACGAAGATATTGTATACAAGTAATTTGGCAATTATATTACATAAACATGCAACTGTGACCCTTATATGTCTTCCTCAACATGTCACTTCAATCACAGTATACATAACACAGAAGTCATTTCTTCTACATGACCTTACTTTTATTCATTTAATTAGCACACCAACTAATGCACATACATAAAATTTCTTGCATTAAAAAAAATTATGTATGTGTATAGACGGTGTGCTAATTAAAATGACTACAAAATGCACGGTGCAATGATAAAGACACTTAATGTTATAGTTTATATGACACTTATTATTGCAAAAACAGATTTCGATACCAGTTTGAATAACAATTAACAGCAACGTGAGTAGGAATTTACCAAAAGCTTACTAATATACCAGTCAAAAGCTTAATGTTCTATGATTACCAATAAAAATTTCAAGAACTTAATCATATCACAGTGCACAGTGCTTAGTACAACAGCCACTCTCAGTGGCAGTCCATGGATCGTTATGAGCGTGTGTGAAAAGCTCATCAAATCACAATGCAGAGTACAACCACCAACACAGCCAACAGTGAACCAAGTTTCATGACAGACATGAGCGGCAGCACAAAAAACTACTATTTTTGGGACATGGTGAGGAAATATGTATGATGATGATGATGATGATGATAATAATAATAATAATCAGCATACTGTAAGAAAAGCAAACAGGATTTTGTCTTCAATTGTCAAAAAATGATGAAGTATTACACAGAGTCAAGGAGGACATAAACATTCTTATTACAGTGAAACAAAGAAAGGCTAACTGGATTGGTCACATAGTGCACAGGAACTTCATGGACGGCAAGACAGAAGGGACATGAAGACAAGAAAGGAGACTTAAGCAGCTACTGGATGACCTTGAGGAAAAGAGAAGATAGTGGAACTTTGAAGAGGAAGCACTACATTGCACTCTGTGGTGAACTTGATTTGGAAGAGACTCTAGACCTGCTGCAAGCCAGATGAAGTAATGACTGAATGAATTTAGTCTCAAATGTTGTCTCCATTTCCTCCCTGAATGACTGAATGAATTTAGCCTCAAATGTTGTCTCCATTTCCTCCCTGAATGACTGAATGAATTTAGCCTCAAATGTTGTCTCCATTTCCTCCCTGAATGACTGAATGAATTTAGCCTCAAATGTTGGCTCCATTTCCTCCCTGAATGACTGAATGAATTTAGACTCAAATGTTGTCTCCATTTCCTCCCTGAAGACAAAGCACTATGTTCCTCTGAAACACAACCTTCTACAAAACTTGAACAGCATCACATCACAGCAAATCACAGTCTTCATATTCACCAACACAGTAACCTCCAATAACATACAGAAATGCAGATATCTGCCAAGACTCTACTCAACATCTCTCTTATGTGTGGAATATTAGGTTAATGCAACTGTGTGTGTGTGTGTGAGTATTATAGTCTTCTTGGAAGCGATTTCCTGCAGTTTGGGTGGCACCATTTTGGGGGTACTAGATGTCTCCATCTTCTGGGTAGGAGACGGATATAGAAGGTTCCAATGAAACATAAGTATCTACCAAAATGCACGGTACCTCTATCTACTACAGTACCACCAAGGTTTATTTCTTTGATTTTACATCCAAAACCAGACAGCCCTTATTTCTGTATCGAATGTAAAACATCAGACGTCCTTATTTCTGAATACTCACCTTCAGTACAGTGAGCCAACATTTTCTCAATATATTTGAAACCCATTTCTTTCAAGACTTGAATATATTCTCTGAGGGAGTTGCCCAAATTGTTGCACTCGTCCTGCACACACCACACACGTGCTGTATCTGTCCACTCATAAAACATTGCCGCTGTTATCTGAAACCACACACTCATTTCAAACAGTCATAAGACAGTAGAAACAAACAAGTGGCATATTCCAAAGTGACACTGGTTAAAAGAGAATTTCATATATGGCATGTCCCATATCTATTAACGAGCACTGACACGTGACAGTTATTCCACTGCAGAAGCGCTCAGACACACCTGTAAGAACCTCTGACAGGCTCAAGCACTCTCAAGCAGTTCACTAAAGATGGTACAGCTGCAAGTGGCATGCAAGCAACTACTGATGCAAACTGGTACAGTTAACCTGAAAGATTTTTACACAGGAAGCAGTTAACAAGTTCACATGTGACAAGATCAGCAGTTTGTGACAACAGGTATATAGCATACAAACATTATGAGAAAAGAAACAGAAGTTGGCTCACAAGGGAGAAACAACTTCAGCAGGAGTGTGATAAAAGTTCTCCCTGTCCACAGCATCAAGGCATACAGGGGAGTATATATAGCTCCACTCAATCGTAAGCTCAGCACTAGATAGCAATGAGTGGTGAACGTCACACCCCAGCCACTGTACCCCCCCACCCCCCACCTGCAGTACCTGTTAAATAGGTGGGGTGGGCTGTAACAGCCACTCTGAATGATTGTCGGAAACAAAGAATCTTCTGCTCCTAACAGGGTTCAAACCCTATGCTGTCCATCCTGCAGTCTAACTATATCTACTATGCTACCCTAATCTAATAAAAACATATTATTCACATAAACTGAACTTATTTTTATGGAGTGGACTAGTAATTTGTAATTGCAAAAATTAATTCTTTGAGTTTTTAATTGGTATATCCCACTGTACAGAGTTATGGGACAGTAAATAGTCTTGGTTAGAACATCTTTTCACTGAATGACAAGTAGAGCCACATACATGCATGAATTTTGCTTCATGTAAGTGTGCCATGTGTGGGCAATGACAAGAGGACTAGACTCATACTAATTCAGTCATGCATGTTCACATACTGCTCATTTGGCTACCACCATGTTTACCTCCAGAAAAAAATATTTTGAAAGGTGAACTGCCAGTGTCTAAAAAAAAATTTCAGCTGATGCAGATTTACCTTCAGAGGCATAATCCCACTGGTTATCAGTGTGAAACTGAGGTGTCAATGGAAGTTAAAATGAGGGATCAGTTTACCAGTCAGACAACTGCTTTACTCGCCAGACAGAGTATTCTAATTGCTCTGCATCAGCCTACTTATCAACAGTGAACATATACAATGAAAATTTATGCCATGCATATCCAAAACATGCAGGGGGGGGGGGACACCCAGGGGGAGTAAGTGATTTTTCACTTGCCAAAAAGGAGCAAGTGACTTTTCTGAGGTCTAGATATAATCAGTCATACCTCACTTATGGGATGAGTTGTCTGATACTCAGAGATGTATGTGAGGAAAAGCGCTTGAAGGGGTATAAGAGCAGCCACCATACGGATACGAATGTGTACAGCTGTAAAATGCAGGTCCTTCGTGTCAAGTGGTAGCGATGGAGCCTCCAATGAATGTTTCCCTTTCTTCCACTTTAAGAAGCTCTGCTGTATCCATGTGAACCGATGAGCTAAAAGTCTACATAGACCATACGCTGGTCCATAATACAGACCACCCAGTTCCAGACATTTCTGCATGGCTGCCATTTCTTCCACCAGTCTACATACACAAATACACACATCAGATTTCAATGCTGAATGCAGTAATGCTTTCACTTATGTGTGTATAAGGTAGAGAATGTACACTATTCACTGTTTTATAAAACCAGGTAACTTCTACTGCACTTCAGTCAACACAAGAGTTCTTGACACACACACTTTAACCTACATACAGTCATCACCAGTGTGTCTGTCAGTGTTTTAGTACCTTCTTATCAATGCCATTATGCAACATCAAAACATTTTAAACTACTTTAATTACAATGAATTAAAATTATTAACTGTCGAGGTGAAACTTTAAAGTAAAAGGCATAACCTACACGAGTACAAACAAAGAAACCCTGAAAAACAGAGTTTCAAAACTGCAAAAAATTTGAAACACTAAACCTTTCTGCCCTATTCTGGCAACTTCTAAACCCTAACTATCTTAGCCTGCAGTACCTGTGTTCCAAGATATCATGCAGAGGAAACAGTTCAACTGGGTGCACAAAATTGCTCTTTATGTATGACTGTGTAACTTTGAATTGTTCAGCAGAAACCAACTGAAGTAAGTGCATTCGCTTATTCTCCAAATATTTGAGCCAAGTGATGCCAACAGACGGTGCCCGCATTTCTTCCACCAACAAGGGAACTTTTACGGCTGAAACAAACCAAATAAAATCATATTTCTATTCAGTCTTTTTTAGCCCTTTCCATGGCAAGTTACTTTTGGATAAATGAGAATGCAGCAGTGACTGACGTTGGAGGGAGGTAGCTGCACAAAAAATATGACCAGTACCAGAGGCTGTAGTTACAGTTTTGTGTACTCATGATGGGTGTGGTTGACACCCAAAACATGTAGACTGAACTTGCAGAATAATAAATAGACTGCTTTGTGTTGCATCTAGTTGGACAATTATTAATATGTCAAAGGAATTTTACATACATCTGTAACATGGAAGTGGCTTAATTAAATACAATGAATAATTATGAACTCAAGGTACAGTCTTCCTCAATGTGGTTCTGTATTGTTGGGAAAGTTTGAACTACTCGCCCAATGAAAATGCTTTATACTGTACACAACTTTCATATGTTCAACAACACCACTTCAAGAGCCACAAATCTTGGAATGAACAGCATTATTTATCGTCTCACAGTTATTTCATGACAGTGTCAATGACTGAATGGATCATCAAACTCTTACAGAAGCCTAATTACTAAAGAATACACATTGAGCATTGCAGTTTAGTGGGTGTAACTACTGCTTCATATTTTGGAGTTCCCATGTTCAAATTTCAGTCCCAAGACTGGCTATCCTTACTGAGGCCTGTTATGGTTCTCAGCCCTTCCATGAAAATATCAGGGCTTCACCCCACATTATGTAACCACTCCTCCATTTCCCATTTTTTCCAATTAAATATTCATCATCTTACCAACTGACACCACAGTCTGAGCTACAGAAGGGCATACTTAAGTAAACTGTGAACAAGTACACGCATCTAAACCTGCACCCAATTCCAGAACACATAGCTGCCACTTAGTTCTCTGCTATTTTGTATGACTGACTAGCCTCACCATTCATTCAATGCAGTTGCAATTTATTTCTGCAAAGCTATCACTGTGCAGAGTCTGGAATATTCATTCATGTGTATTAAACATTTCTTTGGTGGATGTCTCATTATTACAAAGGTGGGCACCTGCATTCCAGCTTCCTTTTGAGTACAATTGCATAAATAGCATGAAGCACCTATTAGAGAAAACAACGTTTACACAAACATAACACTATGTTATGTTATATACACACTGCCTATCTCATTTAGTACCAATCCAGTTGCCTTCATGCTAAAATATGGTAACATGCCCAGCAGAATGAGAAGATTTACAGTCTCTGTTCCTAGATGACAATAATTAACCTTTGGACACCTAATGTCAACTATAGTGGTCGTACCGCATGGCTAACCTCTAAAGTTGCATTTTATATATTTATTCAACAAATACAGGCACTGACTATTTTAAACATGGTATATACTCTCCGTTTTTTTCTCTTCAAAATGCAGTTTGTTTCATAATTCTAACTTATTTAGTTCCTGTATTATTCACATTTTATATACAGAAAGTGCTAAAATTAAAAAAATAATTCCG
>Ga0123352_10016842_pt1 | contig 11649 bp, 8 predicted proteins | sample TergutLab28metaG_FD_89700 | JGI IMG/M metagenome (GOLD analysis project Ga0123352, IMG submission 89700) | Labiotermes labralis P1 segment gut microbial communities from Petit-Saut dam, French Guiana - Lab288 P1 | ecosystem: Host-associated > Arthropoda: Insects > Digestive system > Gut ...
CACACACACACACACACTCACACACACACACACACACACACACACACACTGCTCATGTCATTGCAGAACAATTTTAAAAGTCTGGAATTTGAAAGTCGTGACGTAATCAAATGAAATATTTGTATAGTCCAGTTGAAATGTGATGGCACACGGTGACGCACGGGAGGGGAAGTGAAGGCGAAACTGGCGAATGGAGTGGGTAGCCAGTCCTCTTCACACTACCTCGGAACACGGTGTATCCAGCATTACTACCGCTGATGCGCACACCTCGGCTGCCAGTAGTCGACTGAACTGACGCCCCCGCCGATTTAAATGCACTCGTCCGTTTTGCCGAAAGACGAAATCTGGTTTCCGCGCGTGTGCCATCACATTTCAAACGCAGTCTACTGCAGTGTCTAATACAGATAGCAATGAGCTTCACGTCCTCTTACGTACCAATGTACGTCTGTGCAGTTTGCAGCGGCTACTTGTATATATTTCTGTTATGGTCCTTGTGTTTCTGTATGGTGGACTGCACTTGTAGGAGGAGGATTCTGCTTCCTCTAAGAAGTGCTAAGTACTGGATTTCGTTTCCATTTCATTTTTACTTCTTATAATAAAACCAACTAGATACACTAATTTCTCAAATTTATTTTTGGAATAAAACTCTACATGTTTCGGACGGTTCCTCTGTCCATCATCAGGAGTGTTTTGCCGTACACACAGCAGTGGTATATGTCATACAGGTTTGCTGACAGCTTGCGAGCAGGATCAGGACGGAGTCCGTCCTGATCCTGCTCGTACACAGCATCGTCGATGCTTTATACCACAAACTGTAAACACAGTCCAGTGCTCCTGAGGATGGGCGAAAATATCGCCCGAAACATGTTCAGCTGGTTGTAATTGTAAATAAAAAATTGTTATTTTTACATTTAGTTGGCTGTTTATATTATTATATTCTCAGTACTCGACAGGTGGTTTTATGCGTCCAGCAACCGCGACATGTACATACCTTCACCTGTAACAGATTCCAAGTGTCTGACAGATGGCGTTTAGCATCAAACGGATTCAACATACACATACTGACGCTTATAAGATATTCTCAGTCCCTGGCAGGTGCCGTTAAGCGTCAAACAGACTCAATATGTACATCTCTTCACCTTTAAGCTCGTTGTCTGACAGGCGGAGTTCAGCGTTAAACATCTTCCCTTCTAGCGTCGATACTGGCCGCGTCCAGCCACGAACACGAGAGACGTCTCCTGGAATATTCCGGACACATTTGAGATCTGTTGCGGAAAATCTTGCGGCGAATGGCGCGAGATAACAATGACGTAGGCACGCATGATTGGAACATCAAATTAAAGTTATTCGCTGTAGACAGGGACGGATACAGATTTTGTGGCGCCTGAAGCTTATAAATTTTGGGGGCCCTGTTTAAGGAAAATAAAATAACGATTACAAAATTCGGTAGTAAATTTAATATTTATTTAGGACCCTTCCCAGGGCCTTGGATGGGGCCCGTCCAAGTGAGGTGCCCTAAAGCTTAAGCTTCATTAGCTTCAATGTAAAATCTCCCCCTGGCTGTCAATAACGCTCGGACGGACTGTCAGTGGTACGTTGCAGCGCTGTCTCTGTTTATAATAACAACACTTTACGATATTTTAATTTGCGTACAGTGCTGCACGCGTGTGTCGAACACTAATTACAACTGCTAATCATATTCACTCGTTGACTGTAGTAAATAGAACTCTAATTAAAGAGTCCAAGAAATGCGAATTAAATAATTGCAATCGAAGAAGAGATCTCAAATTTCTTGACATGGTATACATGTTCATACAGACCGTACCGTAGAATATGCAGCTGAAAGACCAAACACCTATAAATACTGAAACAAGCATGTTAGACGCCGCCCGCACGTCACCATCCGCACCGTACACACGACCTACGCAGCGGCTCTCAAGACGACCACTCATCCAAAAACTCGGTGCAGAAAACCATATGCTGCAACTCAACATCTAATGCTCCTGATGATTGGCGTATGTAACCGAAACATGTACAGCCAAGAATACATCAATAAAATTACCTAGTCGCATCAAGTTGGCGTATCACATTATTTCATGAGGAAGATGCACGGTCAAACAACACTCAAGTTTTCAAATATCAGTCTTCCAAATACGACGTCTGACTTGCATCTTCACTCAGTAAGGAGTCAAACTTGTGCCACTTGTTCACCCGAACGGCTTAACCACGTATCATTTGAAGATTCTAAATCGCTATCTTGTGCGCGGTAAGTTATAAGTTTCGAGTTTATTTCCTAATTACTGCAAAAATTTTTAACCTCTAAACATTGTAACTGCGGAAAGATGGCGATCCAAACTGGACTAGCTACTTTATGTCATTCATTTCACGTATTTTCTTACATTCACTGTATTAAACCATAAAATTTACTCAGTAAAATAAAATGAAATACAAATCATCAAGACACTTCACATTAAGAGCCATCTCCTACATGGCTTGGACCAAGATGCCATCCTCAGAGTTTCCTGAAGTAAGCGTTGGACTTAATGTCCTTTTGACATTCTGAGGACACGACCGTGCACCGTGATATATTCTTATAATAAAACCAACAAGAAAGCACTAATTTACCAAATTTATTTTTGGAATAAAACTCTACATGTTTCGGACAGTATCTCTATCCATCATCAGGAGTCTAGCACTGTACACACAGCAATAAGTATAGGTCCTACAGGTTATGCTGACTGCTTGTTAGCGTTTGTTTATTATAAGAATTACTGTCCATTCTTGTTATCAAAATCCCTGAGGAAGGCATCTTGATGCCGACACATGTAGGAGCTATCGCTTAACCTGAAGTGTGTGTTATGATTTGTGTTTTGTTGAACAGCTGTTTTTTTTATGCATTTTGGGCAATTTCTATGGCAATTCTTTCAACACGTGCAGAAATTTATTTCGTGACGTGGGTCTTTGTTTACACTTCACTGTCACTCCCGTCGCAGAAACTCGGCGACCTGTGAGGCCGAACATCTGTGCGAGGGACACGTGCGGCCGGGGCGTGCTGCTGACCACTCACCCCGTTCTAGTGTCGCGGTCATGTAACAGTAGAGCTATACCTCTATCCACCCTCTGGGCCACACCGGGCCTGTAACGGGATCGCTTTACCTTTATACAGGATGGGCCAAAATTACGTATACAGTAATTATGTACTGTACACCTACTTTTGACCCATTCTGTATATAGACAATAGTACATTTCATCTTTATAACGTGCAAAATTTTACTTACAATTGTTTACTTTTCAATTTTCTAAATACGTATTTTGTGAATTTCTTTACTTGCCTAGCCGAATTTCCTTCCAAATTCGACTGACTGATTCATTTACTTCACTCTCTTTTCACTTTATATTTTGTAATTTACTTCCTTAGGGGAATCTTTGGCGTTTTGTGGTGTCATTATAACGGTAAAAATGTCTACGATGTGTCTACATTGAGAAGAATGTGTCAGTGGTAAGAGTTATGTGTTTAGAAGTGGGAATTGTCAAATTTTCCTTTTGAATTTTCGGCGTCGTTTCAAGTATTGAAATCTAGATAGCACATTCCATAGGAGTTCTGAATCGTCTCGGATTTCTGAATATTGTACGTTTCTTGTTCAACTGAGTCAGTCACGAATAACAGCGCACAATCAATAACACCAACAAAATTACAAGTTTGAAACCGAAGCGTGACGTAATTCCGCTACCAACAACTACTCATGAACAAAAGCAATAAAGACCTTGCCGTTGCCTTATGTTAGCTAAATTACTATAAATAGCGAACAGACTTTGATATGCATCCGTCGGAGGAGTTTTGGCCTATATATGGCACAATAATGTAACGAATTTGTGTTTTGCTTGCAGTATATCCAAGAAAGAGCGATCTTTTGGCAGGACATGTTTTTAAACCTAATACAGCCTTTTACATCTGAGATTTTTACAGCGGTGGTTTTCAGGATTACAGTGTTCTGGAAATTCACGAGTTGTAATTTGGTAGACGAGGACTTTGCATCACCGTTAGATAGCAACTCACTTTAGAACTCCGAGACAGTATTCTGCTTGCTACCTCAGACTTCATCCGCCTATCTTTTGTTATTACTCACTCCATGCAGCAGGAACCTTCTCGAGAAGCTGATCGTTTTTAAGCTAGTCAAGAAACTCCTCGTAATTTATGGAACCCGAAAGTTCATTACGACATTCAAAAGTGCCCGCCACCTACCTTGGGCCAGCTCGATTTAGTCCATACCCTCACACTCCACTTAAGAGTCATCTTAATATTATACTCCCATCTACGCCTGGATCTCCCAAGTGGTCTGTTTTCCCCAGGTTTCCCGACCAAAGCCCTGTATACGCCTCTCCTCTCCTCCATACGAACTATATGCCCCGCCCATCTCATTCTTCTCGATTTTATCACCTGAACAATATTGGGCGAGGAGTACAGATCATTATGCTCTTCATTATGTAGTTTTCTTCACTCCCTTGTTACCTCGTCCCTCTTAGGTCCAAATATTCTCCTCAAAACCCTGTTCTCAAACGCCCTAAGCCTACGTTCCTCCATCAGTGTGAGAGACCAAGTTTTACACCCACACAAAACAACAGGCATAATTATAGTTGTGTATATCTTATTCTTCAAATTTTTTGATAGCAGACTGGAAGATAAAAGATTCTGCAACGGATGATAGCCAGCATTACCGGACTTCAGTCTACTCTTAATTTCTTCCTGAATGGAATTTTGATAAGTTAAGGTTGTTCCCAAATATTTGAACTGTTCCACCCTTTCAAAAGGAACTTATATCAATCTCCGTCCTCCATTCTGATCTCGAGACAAGACTATGTACTTAGTTTTATCAGCATTTACTTCTAGTCCAATCTTCTTTCTAGCCACTACCAAAGCTTATGCCTTTACGTTTACAATATGTACACTTCCTCCCAATATATTAACATCATCAGCATAGACCAGAAGCTGATTTGTACCATTTAATTTCAAGCTATTCTGCTTACCTGAACCTTACTTATGGCGCACTCCAAAGCAAAGTTGATCAGCAATGGCGATAAAGCATCTCCTTGTTTCAAACCATTCCTAATAGGAAACATATCGGACAAATTCTTCCCTACCCAGAATCTTGCTATACGTTTGAGTCAGAAACAATTTTATTAGCCTTACCAGGTTCATGTGAATACCAAACTCAGTGAGAATATTATACAAGACCTCCCTCCTAACTGAATCATAAGCGTTCTTGAAGTCTATAAAGAGCTGATGCACTGCTTCGTTTTATTCCCATATTTTCTAAAGTATTGATGAATGCAGAACATATGATCAGTATTTAATCTGTTGCGTCGAAATCCACGTTGATGATCCCCAATAATTTCCTCTGTATGTGGATTGGAATTAATCTAGACAGCAGGCTGTTGGATAACATTTTGTACGTAGTAGACAAAAGTGATATGCCCCTATAATTACCATAATCTGTTTTATCACCCTTCTTGTAGATAGGTACAATGATCAACTCCTTCCACTCCTCAGGCAATTCCTTCTTATTCCAAATAGAAATAATAAGATTATGGATCTCATAGCGAATTGTTCTACCCCTTACCTTAATCAATACTGCTGGGCTTTGATCAGTACCTAGTGATTTGTGACTTTTGGCTTTTCAATAGCCAACTCAACCCAAAAGGCACTTGGCTCAGGCACTAGTGGTTCTGCTGTGTGTAATTCTGTCTGCCTAACACCATTCTGTCTGCCTAACACCATTATCCCCATGTATATTCAATAGCTGAGAGAAATGTTTCATCCACCTACCCAAAATACTGTGGCAATCTGCAACCAAATCACATTTCTCGTACTGTACTATATTACTTCTAGGCTGGTAACCGTTCTTAAAATCTTTGATTCCCCTACACAAGTCCCTAATATCTTTCATCTTACTATTCGTTTGAAGATCCTCAATTTTAGGTTTCAGATATTCTTTATTTTTGTTCTTGAAATGTCTGCTAGCTTAACGTCTTACATTGTTTAGATTATCTTCTTTGCTTTGGCTTGGATCCTACATCCACTGTATTTTAGCCCACTTCCTTTGATCTAAAAAACCCACACATTCTTTATCAAACCATGGTTTATGCTAATTCAATTCGTGCAGACCTAGACTCTCTTTAGCTGGGGGTTTGATATTCTCTTTAATGTTCTTCCGACCCTATTTATGTCCTCGCCATCACTTAGGTTCTTCGAAGTTGCAAACCTTTTTGTAATCTCGATCTGATATTGTTTTCTAACCTCCAGCTCAATTAGCTTCCTGAGATTTAATCTTTCCCCGTCAAACTTCTGTGCTGCTTTTTCACGTACTGCCAATCTTTCCCTATCATTTGCAACCACCAGAGGGTGACCAGTATGACATCCAACTCCCCTGCAACTTCTTACATGTAGTATACTCGACTGCCATCTCTTGTCTATCAAGATGTGATCATTTGGTTGCGAGTCTTTCCATCATGAGAGGTCCAGGTTTACTTGTGAATGTTTCGGTGCGGGGAAATGAAGCTCTTAACCAGATTTTTTGATGAGGCAAACGTTACTATTCTAACACCATTATCATTATTATCCTGATGTAGACACTCATTCCCAATTGTCGGTTTGATAATATTATCTCTCTCCACTTTTGCATTAAAATCTCCTAATATAATTTTCATATGGTACTTATGAAAATGATCAAAACCCTGCTCCAATTCCTCATAAAAATTCTCTTTTGAATCCTCACTTTTCTTCTCACTTGGTGCATGCGTATTCAGAACCTCTAAGAACTATGTATGACACCCTAACGCTAACAAACTCTACTCTCTTAACTGCTGATACTCTTTGTGGTGTACAAATAATCCTGTTCCCAATTGATAATTTTCGCTTCCTTTTCCATGGAAAAAATTATAATCCCCTGCTCCTAATGTGCCCTCTCTGTCCCACCTAACCTCCTAATTTATATCTTGCTAATTCCCTGGCTGCTGCTGCTGCTGTAAGTGAGCCTGCCCTATACAGGCTCCTAACCTACCAAATCTCATGTCCCTTTTTCATTGCTTAGGTCGTAACAGATTGTCAGTCCAGGTCCGAGGCTTATTCTTTGACTGTTTCGCAACATGATACGTTTTTACAGTGAGGAGTTTTTAACACCACGCGCAATCCCCAATCTGGAGGACCACCCCTTGTCGACTCTCCGCGACTGCTCATTCAATATATTCGCAGCTGCTGTCCATATTGGAGGCCGTTTCTCCATCCGCAACCTGAGGACGCGCCATGCCGTGGAGACAGGGACTCACTTATCACGGAGCTTTTGTTATTAATTTTCTACATATTTACGCACTTATCTTCCAATACTTTAGCTTAATATTCTCTTCCACTGGTATTAGTTTTCCTTTCGCCTGTGATTTTTCATATTTCTTCTTTCACCTACTCTCACAATAAGCCCTTTCAATAAACCCGGTTTCCTGCTGAATCCTTTGCTATCCTCCGAGCGGCTTATTTTTAGCTTGATGATGAAAACAACGGATTCTTTGAAAGAAACATTTGTACCATGTATAAAACCACACGACTTCATTCCAGAACACCGAATTTACATGTCTTCTGGATTGTAGTCTGAGAGTAATCAAGTTATAGTATTTAACTAACGTATCCCGCCAAGTATATAGGTGCGGCGTTTATGCGAAATTTTTAATGTCTGTTGGGTTAGAACAGTAAATCCTGTGACGTCAAAGTGATTAATTGCAAGAGACAGACACTTATTAAATCGCTTCGAATTTCCCTTAGTGTGAGAGATGCGGTCAGACTTCTGACGTCTATATTCGCAAAGGACAGTTTATATATTTAGTCTATATATATATATATATATATATATATATATATATAAACTGATAATAGTAATACCAAGGGCAGAAAATGACAGCAGTGAACGACAGTGAACAGCGTACTTGGTGCACAGAGTATTTCAATTTCGACCCTTGCCGAATATTTGCACTGGGTGCAAACTCAGTGATTTTCCTCTTGAATTTTCAATGGGTATTTTGTAAGTTAAATTATACGTCAATTGCAGGAATCATATGATTGAAATTAAGGTACATCAGTCCTGTAGCACGTGTGGGGAGGTGAAAAATGAACATAAAATTGTGCTCGGAGTAGGTCGAAGGGAGAAGAAACCATGAAAGATGAAGTAGAAAAGAATAGAGCAATAAGAAGTTGAGTGATAAAGAAAGAGTTAATGAAGCCAAGGACCGTTTTCGATTTAATCACGATAGGGTACAATGGGGATGTCTTTTAAATGAAAGGTAAACAAATTAATGGACGTCTAGCCTGCAGCATATATTATGGCTTTTCATCATCATCATTTGACACTACAAACTTTTGTTGGTTTTCTCCTTCTGAGCCAAGTCTCTCCCATTTCTCCTGTCCTTAGCTATTTCCTTCCAGTTTTTAACTTTCAGATCTTTTAGGTCTTCCATAATAATCTCTTGCCATCGTTGTCTTGGTCTTCCAACTGTTCTAGTTCCCGTGGGTTTCCAACCTAATAGCTTCCTATTTGGTCTTGCTTGGTCCAATCTTTGAATATGCCCCAGCCATTTGATTCTTTGTGCCCTGATGAATATATTATGGCTTTTACTGCGTCAACTTTTGACCACTCACATTGAAAATGGCGGACAATGTAAAACGTTCAAGCTCAGATTGCAGTTTAGGATACTAAAATTAATTATAATTAATTAATTATTATAGATTCCGGGTTGTAGGCTCAAGCCTGCAACCCGGACACTACTCCAGCCTAACTGCACCTAATCTCCAACCTACAGCAAACCAAGAACGACACGACCAATGTGGTAAACAACATCATAGTCGCGAGGTCCTGATGATGGGCACAGTAGTGCCCGAAACATGTTCAGCCTATACGAAGTACAATAAAATATCAAGTGGCATCTAGTTGGTTTTTCGATTCTTCAGTTATTCCAGCCGGATGTTCGATTGTTATCACCTAAGCCCATTATCAATTTATGGAATCTTCTTGACAAGTTAACTTAAGGAAGTATCAAAACTTCCAAATTTTTTCTCTTACTGACACTTTGACCTACTTTCCACTCTGAACGGAGTGAAAGGGCAAATAAAAAAGTTAACTCCAAAAGAAATTTGAGTCACATATTTCAAAAGCCATTTTAGTTCGACACTTGAGGTTTTCACGTCAGTGTTGATGAACATTCAGTTCTCTTTGAATGTTACGTCGTGTCGACGGGTAAACAGTTACCGACGTTGCGGAGGAGCGTGTCGCCTCGATCTTCACGATCAAGCAATCTGTGGTTCTTGTTGATTGCTCAACACCTTGAAACTGAAGATGAAGGTACAACGTTTTCCCAAAACTTCGATAACTATTCACCAATCGACACGGTGTAACATCCCATTAGATCTGAATCTTCCTCAAAAACTCCTTGAAAACCCCAAAATCTCGCAATGAAATGGCCTCTCAAATTTTTTTTATTATTCAGCGCCACAAAATGGCAGATTAAGAAGAAATTCCCTCAATAATCTGGTCTTGTTCATAGCTATTACAAACGACCACGGTTAACATGCATAACGACATAACATGAAGCGTTTGTTGTCTCTGATCCTGTCCGTAACTACTACCACTTCCGATATCAGTAAGACACAATGAGAAAACAGAAAGTTTTTATGTTTATGGTTCCGTGCATCACTGATCTTTATTAATAATTGTCCAACGAGACGCAAAACAAAGCAGTCTTTTTATTATTCTGCAAGTTCACTCTACATGTTTCGGATGTCAAACACATCCATCATCAGGAGTACACAAAACTGTAACTACAGCCTCCGGTACTGGTCATATGTTTGTGCAGCTACTTCCCTCCAACGTGGCTAAATGTGACCAATAACGGAGGCTGTAGTTACAGTTTTGTGTACGCCTGGTAATGGGTGTGCTTGACACCCGAAACATGCAGGGTGAACTTGCAGAATAATAAATGGACTGCTTTGCGTAACATCTCGTTGGACAATTATTAAATAATTGAAAACAGAAAGCGTTTGCTGCCATCCTCTGGTACTGTCTGAAATATTGCTGACTCTTGACTGCAGACAAAGCTGCTTTGATTCCATCCACAATCACACCCAAATCTGGGTGCACATAAATAACAATAAGACAGAACTGGAATCCTTAGCCTATGTACAGCACACACTTATATTTTCTGCTAGTCTCAGCTTACAGATTAACTAAAGCTTCACTATCTGCTCCACATATATCATTTTTCCCCCGAGATTATTAGATATAAAAGTTATATTTACTACAGAAATCTAATTAATGTTCAGGAATGAGAAACCTCGTCTGTATCACGGAAAGGGTTGAATAAAGCAATCATCGAATTCTACCTACCAGTGCAGCCCTGACGTATGCAAAGATTCAAGTGCTAACCCCACAGCGACAGTCTATTGGCCTTCTAGTCCGTAATCAGATCATAAAATATAGCCTCTTCTAAACACCGCGGCTGTATATATAGATATGGCTCACATGCCAGGTCTTCGAGCAGCTATAGTTCGCCGTACATGTCCACATACTCTCCCCTCCCTTCCGCGAAGCAGTATATTATCGAGTAGAGGGCGAGAATAGGATACTCACCCAAATTTCGCCTCCACCTTCTTCTTGGCCATCAGTTGGCAACGTTTCATACACACACTTTTTTTATTATATAGGGTAATTCAGGGAGCAGCCTGCCAAATTGGGTGGGTGCATTAATAAAGCGAACGTGAACAGAGAAATGTCCCATTAACATGCGTACAATTTGAAAAGTTTACGGAGTCGTGGCAGTCTGAATGGGAAGTAAAGACGTCAGGACAGTGATTGGAAACTTTCACGAAGAAAGGGCTGTTGAATACGTTGAAAATTTAAACAACGTGCAGACACACACCTATCCAAGAGCATTGCCGTGGTTGGAGGTTCGCAGCTTTCGTCCGCTTGTCCTCTATGTAACAATAGTAGGATGATGATGTCTATCGAGCACTAGTACAAAGATACTGGCAAGGGAAACCAGAAGAAATTGGGAGAGAATCCTGCCCATGTGCCACACCGTCCTCACCAAACTTCCCACCACACGGACTGGGATCGAAACCGGGCTTCTACGATGAAAGTACGACGAACAATCGCCTGAGCACGGTCTATGAAAACCGAAATCCCTGTCAGATGTACGCAAGGTAAGAGTTCCCACATCACGAAGAATAAAGCCTGTCTCATCGACGAAGATCAGTCTGTTAAAAAATTAAAGTGAGAATGTTTAGACAAAGACATATTTTCCTGATGTCAGGGCAAGTGTACATACAGCAACCAACGCGCTGTAACGGTTAATAATAATCACTTCAATTTATCAACCAACGAATGCACATATAATTTCACATAAAACACTTTTAAAACATTTTAAAACACTCCGAACTATTTCGATCTTGTCAGACCATCATCAGGGAGTTTGTACCTTGCTAAAGTTATGTTACTTACTTACTTACTTACTCACTCCATGGTGCAGAGTCCTTCTTGAGAAGCTAACTGGTTTGCAGCTAGTCAAGAAATTCCCCGCATTTCATGGAACCCGAAGGTTCATTACCGTACTCAC
>Ga0123352_10016844_pt1 | contig 11648 bp, 4 predicted proteins | sample TergutLab28metaG_FD_89700 | JGI IMG/M metagenome (GOLD analysis project Ga0123352, IMG submission 89700) | Labiotermes labralis P1 segment gut microbial communities from Petit-Saut dam, French Guiana - Lab288 P1 | ecosystem: Host-associated > Arthropoda: Insects > Digestive system > Gut ...
AGCCACATATATCCCATCTTGAGCCACATATATCCCATCTTGAGCCACATATATCCCATCTTGAGCCACATATATCCCATCTTGAGCCACATATATCCCATCTTGAGCCACATATATCCCATCAAAATCCTAAAATCAATTTGTTTATAAATTTTCGTGATATACCTGAGCCCTTCCACAACCTCGAATTAGGCCACGCCAGCTTACTTCTCTTTTATTCGACTCTTTGCGATCCCACTTCATGCGGATGCAGGCAACATGTCCCGTAAGTATTCCCCTTTATCCGACCACAGTATCACCGAAACCACTTATTCTTAAATCCGAAGTGTACTGGTAGGACTAAGTGTGTCTTGTGTCAGTAACAGGTTATTATGCTCACAATAACAACTTTGCGACGTATAGTAAAGTAGAAAACACAAGTCCGCTTGTGTTAGTACCAGAACTAACAGTAAGGTTTCTCCATGAACACAATCTTGCCTTGACCATAGTGCCAGAGATAAATGTATATACTTTAACATCTACTATAACACACTGGGGCAGCCACATAAATGCGAGGATGGAACAGTGAAGAAAGCTATTACTTTCACAGTGCAGTGTTCTGACAACTTTTAATGAACGCGTTATTTTCTTTATTTTCAATCTATTGACCTTACGGATTCTGCAGCATCTTCGCAGGAAACATAAAGACGAAATGTAACCTCATTTCAGCGAAGTGTAAGAAAACACACCCAACTCGCAGCAGTGCTTCAATTGGAGACGGTATTATTATTATTCTTCCTTCTGTAAATCTGTGTTAGGAGACACTCCGGCCTTAATAGTAAGGTCGGGTTTTCACTGTGCTTGGGTTGCGAGGCACACCTAAGACATAACTCCCTTTCAAATGAATTTTATGAACAATTTAGAGCACACTCTCATATATATATGTATATATATATATACCGAAGCCAACACGCACATACGCATATACACACACGAAGTACTTTATACAACATACATAAGAGTGTAACTTTCTCTTTCTTAGTTTCCACTACGGACCTACACGAGGACATATAATTTGTTAGCATATTGCTAATTCTATCCAGTACACAAGAACCACAGAGACGGGCGCCTTTTTCGCTTGTCTTTCCTGCGGTGACACAGTAATAAAACTAAGAATTCCGTGGAGACGGAAGTATTATAAAAGACGTCTCAGAAAAGCACTTTGGGCTCTGGTTGATTGTATTGTCACACAGACACCCCTCGGAGATATATGAGATATATATTCGTAAAATATTGTAGAAACGTGTCAGCAAATAAAATTTGGTTTTCTGGTGGTTATAACAAGGACAGAGTAATGTTCAAATATACGTAAGCCGTGAAGACGTCTTTCTGAGGTCGTCACATGTAGCAAACCATGATATTACGCAACATTAGTAGCAGACAAAAGCTGGTGTGTAGACACAGATTTATCAATCACTGGATACGCTTTGAAGCGCTATCCTGTAGGCCTACGAACCGGTTTTGTTGAATTAATAAAACATGCATTAATTAATATTTCTGTAATCTTAGTGTTAATAATACTTAATGTGGGTATGTAAAGAGCAGCTTGTATTTATCATCGAATTCGAGTGATTTTATATAGACTGAATGCTGCCCGCACCCAATCATACCGTAGAACTGACCTCCTAGAAAAAGAAGTGTCCGCAGTACGATCAATATACTGCCTCTTCTAAGAGTCCCTTTTTCTTGTATCCTTATCTGTTGAGAAAATATGAAAAACTTATTTGTGTGAAGTGAAGAAACTTGCCTAGTCCCGCAGGAAAATGTAACATCATATGATCAGGGCCCTGTGCAACAACGATACATGACATTTATAAACATCTAAATTAGACTTACTGTTAAAATACAATATATTTACACTAGAATATAGTATAAAGAGTTAGTTTTCATGCGCCCAGTTCGCAACTACGTAAAAGAAAAATGCGAATTGAATACATGTTGTATAATACATTATATACCGTCAGTATAGAACAACATCAATATAGTAATACAATGTATGCAATAGTTTACATTATGGCTACATAAAATAAATATACGCTGTCTTTACAATACAAGAAAGAAGGGCAGATTTTGATAAGATCTCTTTATGAAGTACCTTTAAAATAAATTCTATTTATTCTCATTTGCTTAAGTGCAAGACTAACAGCACAATGGCCAATAACTGTATTTATAAAATTAGAATTTGGATTTCATAAAATATTCATAAATGGCCATAAATATATATTTATCTAGTTTGTTGAGTTGTATTATGTTTACAATATTCTCAAAACATGTGTTATATCAAAAGTATCAAAATTAAATTGCTTTAGAACATTTTCATTTTGAACCTGGATCTGAAATATCATCAAAATCCTTTCAAACATAAAAGAACCGGACGGAAGGAGACACAAGGGCTCGCCACTGCAGATCACTCAGTCTGTACAACGTAATTTGAAACGGATAAAACTTTCCCCGAGCTCTTTTTTATGGAAAGCAAAACAAAAGAAAAAAAACTGCTGGGCTACGTGAATTTATATATAGCCTTATATTTTACGCCAGTGACGAAAGCAATGTCGCAGCTCGGTGTGGAGTCAGAACATAAACACATCTCAATACCGTTTATAAATATTTTTTTCTCGTGTTATAAACTTTACCCACGGTGAAATGGAGCATGTTGGTTCCAGCGGTAAAGCTGACGGCTTGTGCGGAAAGTGTCAGGTTCGAATCTTGGCGGCAACACTTCATTTCATGCGTGATTCTTGTCGTAGTATCAGACAGATCGCGCAGGCGATTGACGGGATAGGACCCGACTTATATACCACCTTCCTCCTAAAATATTTCCAATTAACAAATGTCATATATATATATATATATATAAAGCTCATGGTTCCGTGCATCATAATTCAATGTTAATAAAAATCCAACCAGATGCAACAGTATGCAGATATTTATTTACTGCAAAGTCACTCCACATGTTTCGGGTGTCACCGCACCCATCATCAGGAGTACTAAAAACTGTAACCGCAGCATCCGATACAAGTCATAATACTGGTATAGCTACTTCCCTCCAACGTGGCCTGATCAGGCCACAGAACATGTAGAGGAATATAATAAACTTACTACAAAACAAGAATTTGCGTATTAAGTTGGTCAATTACTAAGATTTGGGTAGTTATTTTCGTCTACTTTACATTTCTAGGCAGCGATTTACTGAACACTGACAGCGGATTTAAACTTGTGTCTCTCATAAGAAAAATATATTTTGAGAATATAGTGCATGTGTGCAGGAACTTACTACGTTGTCTCAACTTTTACCTTTGTGCCTCTAAGGGACACAAAAAGGAGGGAAGGACACGTTAAAATCTTTCTTACAAAAGCAACAAGGCTCTGAAAGGCTAACAAGTACACTGTGTATAGCCAGCTGTGTTGTTAGAGCTTTTGACATGTCTTCCAACGTACCTTATTAAATGTCACACAAAACTGGAAATTAGTACAGTGATTTTATTTATATTTATGAGAAGGAAAAAGTTTTAGCTTACAGACAAAATGAGGTGCTCTACATAGAAATCATAAGACCTACGTAACAGCGGTGTAGTTGAGGGTTCAGGTTTGAATCCTGATAAAGCCTACTTTCATTCTGCAAAGGCGCATAATCTACTGTATACTTATTTTATTTTACTTCACTTATGTAAAAGCCTAATAATAAATAGCCACGAAATGTTTATATTTCCACTATGTTTGTAAAAGTTGATTGAGGAAAGTTTACATACGGTGTGTGCAGATGTGTACGGCCTACCTCAAATTAGGCAAGATCACTTCCTCCTACGTATTTTTTCTAGTTTATTTCCCACGAATATTCAGTCAGTGGACGCTATATAACCCGCGATACTGAGAGATCCCTACACATACAAAAATTTGAACAAATAAAAGTTCTTCTTTAGGCCAGTACACGCAATACAGCTACATTCTGCAAGGAATTAGCTACGTAACAACAGGTTCTATGTAGTTCGTAGAATTCGGTGTATTATGTAAATTTGCACTAAAGAGGCAATTGTCTGTGAGATTTGGTATCAAGGATATGGTCTTCTGGAATCAGGTGTCGTGTAGTCTAGTAGACACGTACAATCACTGTGGGAAAACCTGCTGCTTCCACCTTCAGAAAAGAGGAATGAGCTGCACGGGGGGACTTAATACGGATATAGGGAAAGGAGAATGGGAACTGGGATTGCGAGTGAACAGAAACCTGTGACCGTTGTAAGAGGCATTCTGTGAGGGCAGATACCTAGGGCGATATGAGAAAATGGAGAAGAAAGGAAAATAGATAACAAAGGGAAGGAAGAGGAAGACAGAATCGCTTTTAAGTAGCTACCAAGCTACATGGCGTCGGATTCATACTCCAAAATGCAGTACTTTCGACGGTACAAAACGTTATGCGTAACAGTTACGAAACGACTTGCTGGTTACCTGGTTCGTAGCAGACTTATATTGTAGCTAGGGACTTGGACGTAGTAACAGATGATGTTCTGGCTTACCTGATGCGCTATAAGTAACATGTCCCGTAATATGGAATTCACAGAAACATTTCATGAACAAGTCTGTTACAGGCCTTTCAGCAATTAACACACTGCGATGCGTTTCAGGTGGATACAGATGTAAGTCCCTGCCTTATATAGCATGCACAAGAACCCGATTTTAACCGAAACACTGTGACGTCTGTCATTATTACAATACACAGTAGTCACTAATTTATAGCTCGAATAACGTTAAAAATAAAGTACATAATGTAGTTAAGAATTATGGATCGAGAAATCGACTCCCATCAAGGCCACTATCGCAATAATTACATGGCGTCGTCAGCCATGACTACCGTACATTTTGGCAATAATATCGAGCAAGTTGCATTACAATCTTGCCTTTTTTCCGTTACCTCCGCAGTAGGAAACAGTACAGCGTCATCCTTAAGGTCTACTTTTCGCGCTAAGTATCGCAATGTATAGGAGCATATCGTTCAAACGAAGAATTTGCTCTCAAATGAAGAAATAAATTTGTTATACTTATTTAAATTAAAAGAATCGGAAATAGAGATAAGAGCCGCAGTACCTTGACTTGATTCAAAGAGACTTAAGTGCAACATACACTAAAAATTAAGAAATAGATGTCATACTCTCTACAGGTTTCACGTTATTAGCACAGCTGTAGTAAGCAGGACTCTGAAAGGAAAATTTCACTTTGTACATCAGGGGTGCACAAATACCGGTCGTCAGTTCGTCGTGGTAAATAAATTTTGCGCGGTGGCGCCTACTATTTATAGATTTTCACTTCGGTACTTGTTTCATGTCCCCTTTATAGCAATTAAAGTACTCAGACGTCTGAGATTTCTGGAAAATTTGTGCACCCCTGCATACTGGTGTGTGTGCAAAATAAACACAGGGATGATTTAGCACAACTTTTCAGAGTTTTTCTAACCGAGCCATAACAATTTCTTTCATTCTTTGGGCGATATACAAGTTCCGTAAGTTACTCGGAAACTATCATTCATTACGGCACAGAGCATCGGCTGAATGCAATTATATGTAGATAAAACATGTAAATTTATTTTGACACGAGCCGAAATAAAGAACACTTAAGGCAATCTACAGGGGTAATTTAATGCCAATCAGCGTTACATTTTAAGTGCACTGTTTTTGTTTTAAACCAAGTATAAATGTAATTAAACCCCATTCACGATAAAACTTATTTTAAACTTCAGTACCAAAGAATTTCTATTCGTATCGTTTTTTGATACCAAACTTTTTGGGTATTCTTTATTCTTCGTTTAAGATTTCTTCGTTATCAAAACATGCAGCATGTACAAACAGTCGACTTGTATTCTTACTTTAAAGAAGATGAGCGAGAAGAGGATTGCTTTCAACTGATCTTCGAATCTCAGCACCCAGACACCTTAGTCCTTGCGACTTCGAACAGCATATGTCATGCAATCAGGAAATGTAGGATAAACTACGTATTGAAGCTTTACTCATATTAAGGGATATGTAACGCTGTTATGATGATTGCATTTAAACAGAATAGACGTTTTCAGAGGAAACCCTGTTACAATGCTAATGTGTACAACACAGAAACAACATGGCCTGCCCGTAAATCAAAACCGATTTTCAGCAGCGAGAAGCCGGTTACTAATGCCCAGAGACAAGACATGACACTATATACAGGGGGGCTGATAAGTCCTTAGCCCGACCAGGAAGGAAACAAGCTAATGTTTCTGTCAGAATTGTGTGAATTTCCTTCGGCGCCTTGCCTTGCAGGAAAAAGAAACTGATGACAGCTAGAGTCTGGATGTTGTTGAAATCGCGCGCGTCCCTGACATGCTTCCTAGCTTGTTTCCTTCTTGGTCGGGCTAAGTACTTATCAGCACCCTGGTAATGCCACTACCAGAGATAAAAAATTTTAAGATGATTTACAGATACTGTGCTTCTTGAAGTTATGCTAGGCAATACCAATAGAAAATCAATAATATGTCACGACTGCAAAGACGTATTTTGGTTGAAAAGCTAAGCCACAGCCCAAAAGAACGTTTACACAAAAGATTTAGACCTGTCCATGACTTATCATGCTGGAGATGAGTGAATCTGATCGTACGTACTTGTGTGTTCACAGATGTTTTCCGAACCGACACTATGCATTGCCGAAGAAAGACTTCATCAGGCTACAATTAGGAGCAATTTGGTTTGGGATTAAGACAAGCGGGGGCGCACTGTGCGAAGTTATCCCAGGAAGCGACAAGAACAAGAAAGCAGGTTACATTACCCACAATAAAAATTATCATAACGTAAAGGTGTAAGTCCTTGAGGAATCATTTCTTTATTTTCCATTCACAATGGTTATACACAGTGAACCGTTCTCCAACAGGTAGAGGCAACATTATCTAATATTCAAGAGATTCGCGAAGTAAATTTTTTGGATGTCACGTTCACTATTACGTAATATAGAGTAGAGTTTTCCAGAAACGAGAGAAAGCATTTCTGGAAGACGGCACGTATTGTGCGGAACCCTTCAATTGATGTCAAAGAAGTCATCGATAATTTATAAAATCAGTGTTGTGTAACATGTGATCTGAATGCGAAATATTGCTACGCTGCCAAAAGGTTCAAAAAGCAGCAACATCGCAGTCTGTTGGGTTCTGACACTGTGCAGTCTAGAGGTGGACACCAATCTTTCGGAGAAAAGAGCGGTGTGAATCTTAAGAATTAAATTCAAGATGTTTATTTGATGTGTACTGAACCGTGTATTATCTTGATAACTGAAGAATAAAATCAAACTAGATGCCTCTTATTACCTTTTTATGCTTATGTTAGGCTGAACAAGTTTCGGGAACCATTATGCCCATCATCAGAAGCTCACGACGATAGCATTGGTTACCACATAGGCCGTCTGGTTCTCGAGTTGCCGCTGGTTGGGAGTTAAGTGCAAGCAGGATGGATGAGTGTCCGGACCGAAGACTGTAACCTATGTGGTAACCAATGCTATCGTCGTGAGCTTCTGATGATGGGCATAATGGTGCCCGAAACATGTTGAGCCTAACATAAGCACAATAAAGTAATAAGTGGCATCTAGTTGGATTTTATTTTTCAGTTATCAAGATCTTTAAGTTCACATAAGAGGTTGCATAGTATCATAATCTCAAAGGTCACACTCTGAACACATTAAGTCGTGAAAAATTGCATTCAGACACAAAAAAGCTGCCACGTCATTATCATGACAACTGATAAACGAGAGGCTACATAGATCTATTTTCCACTAAGGAGGATCCTTCAGTACGAACGATTGACGGACCTTTGCTTTCGATTTCACTTATTTTATTCTTGTTTCTCTATAAATCGAGTTTGTGTTCACAAAGAGACGAAACCGAAAGCACCTGATACTGTTGTTGGCAACGGATCGCATTGAGCGCAAAAATAAATTTGGTTTATACCTAACCCCGCTGTTCACTGCAGGCTTAGATACAAATTCTGCGCTACAGGAAAACAAAGTTTCGTTTTAGTGGTGTCAAGAAAAACCAACTTGATCCACAAAATATTCTTAATACAATTCGTATGTTTCGTCAACCTCTACACGTTTCTAGCGTATCTATGCCCATCATCAGAAGGTACAACCGTATGTAAACAACAATTGGCATTTATTATTCGTTTTAGATGACAGCCTGTTGTCCTGCCAGGACAACAGGCTGTCGTGTACAGGTTGACGAAATATACTAAGAACATGTTGTGCAACAAGTTGGTTCTTCTTTACACGTTTACACCGAGATGTACGGTCAACAAAAATTAGAAAAAAGTTTTTTTATCTTTGCAATGTGCATTTTGAAATCTACGCAGTTCACAACCCAACAAATGCACTATTTATTAACTTAGTTAGAAGTTTTAAATTCGCATTAAAATACACAATAATATCACTCCTACATGTTTCGGTCTTTAATAACCATCATCAGGGAGCTTTATCTGTACCGAAATATAGTTATATTTATTTTAAAACACTCGGTAAAATTACGTCGTTATATAAATTAGGTGATGTAGCAGCATGTCATTTACATAACGACGTAATTTTACCGAGTGTTTTAACATAAATATAACTTTATATCGGTACAGATAAAGCTCCCTGATTATGGTCATTAAAGACTAAAACATGTAGGAGCGATATTATTGTGTATTCTAATGTAGATTTAAACATTTTAAACCAGTTAAAAATTATGTATTTTTTGGTGTGTGAACTGCATAAAAAGAAGCTTCGTTACTAGCTAGCTCCGTAACTCCGAGTTACTCCTGAGACGCTATCAGTTGCCTGCTTGGTCAAAAGAATGTCCTACATTACACGGAGCCCGAAGGCTTGGAGTAGTAGTCACGACAGCCTAAGTTATGAGTCCTGTAAACACACGCATTCAGTTCCTGTAACGTCCACTTTAACTTTATCATATACCTACGCTAGTGTCTTTTGAGTGTTCCTCGTCCTTCACTTTATGTGGCCAAAATTTGGTAAATATTTCTGTGTTCTTCCTTACATTCTGCACAGCGCGCCAAATCCATTCTCCTTGATTTTATACTTCTGAAAATATATTGTGAAAAGTTTTGGGAGGAACGTTGGCTGAGACGTTTTGAGAATAGGGTACTGAGGAAAATATTTGGGTCTAAGAGGAGATTAGTGGTCTGTACACCTCACCAAATATTATTCGGGTGATCAAAACGCGAAGAATGAGATGGTTGGGACATGCAGCATATTTGGGGAAGAGGAGAATTGCACACAGCGTATTGGAGGGGAAGCCTAAGGGAAAGAGACCACTAGGAAGATCCAGTCTTAGATGGCAGGAAAACAGTAAGTTGGATCTTGAGGAAGTGAGATGGGGAGGCTTGGCCTGGACTGATGTGACTAAGGATAGGGAAATGAGGCGGGCTGTTGTAAACGTAGTAATGAACTTCCTGGTTCCACAAAATGAGGGGAATTTCTTGACCGAGAACCGGTAAGCTTCTCATGGAGAAACTCTGCTCCATGCAGTAAGCAAATAACTGAGTAAGTGAGTGAGTACGTATTGTGACAAGTAGGTCATGCCAACACACATCCTCATATTGTTTCCTTGAGATACATATCAATATTACCTTCCAGTCAACACCTACGTCTTTCGAAGGTGGCTTGTTCTTAAGTGTCCCAAGCATGCTTTTTGCAAAGCCCAGTTCACCCAGATTAATCCCTTCGCCATAAAATTATCTTGGGGAGTAGTCCTAAAATCTATAAAGCCCCTCGCGCATTTTGTAACAGCAAAATCTATTTCCCTAAAATAAGTGAAAGTAAACCTGTCGCTGCTCTTAAATAAACAACGCGATACGAAGACAAAAGGGAAGTACATTTATAGGTTTACGCAGTATCGTCTGCTGTAGCGGGTGAAGATCCGGACACTTTACCCCTATAAGTAACCCTTTCTTACCGCTGTATGGTGGCTAAGGAACCTACAAAGCCCGTCTCGATACGGTTGTTCAACTGGAAAGCCTCTCCCGTGAAGGAAGAGAACTCCGCAATCCAGGCCATTGCCATCCTCTGCATTGACTGATAAACCCACTGCTGTAAAGGTCATTTTAATAATATCCTGCAGAGGGACTATACCGTCTAAATCGTCAGGACTTGATAACAGTCACTTTGCGCGTATTTCTTGTTTACTTATCCATACCACAACACTTGTTTACTTATCCATACCACAACACTTGTTTACTTATCCATACCACAACACTTGTTTACTTATCCATACCACAACACTTGTTTACTTATCCATACCACAACACTTGTCCATTCTCTTGAGTTAAATATCACTAATAATATTAGTTCACGAATACAAAATACAATATCACATAAAACCGTCACTTTCTTCGGGATCCATAAATAAGCCGACACACTAAAAAACATTTCAAGAACTTAATATTTCTAGGTGCTATTTGAAATTCAAGTTCTTGCAGGAAACATGTCGCTTCTTTTTTTGACGTTTTGCTGACCGTGCATCTCAGTATATTTATCTCAGTATTTAACCAACTTTATGCACAAAATTTGTTTCACAATAAGTTTTATTTCATGCCTCTACATGTTTCGAGCACATGTGCTCATCATCACCTATAGGTGTGTTGATACCACAGGCTGTGTAATGCAATTTTGACCTCCTGATAATGAGCACATGTGCTCGAAACATGTAGAGGCATGAAATAAAACTTATTGTGAAACAAATTTTGTGCTTCAAGTTGGTTAAATACTGAGATAAATGTCGCTTCTTGTTTATTGAAAGCAGTCATTTAAAGACGTATATTATTATTTGTACAGAAAATCCCTTCTTCTTGTCAGAATCATAGGAGAAATTCTCTCTGTGGGGAAAATTAGAGTTGTATTCTTTTGAAGTACGTGATGCACATTGTTACCACTGTACTTTGGACGGCAAGTATAGCAAAGCATGTACAGATGAATTTCATTTGCAACGTAACATTTTCGTATCGTATTAGCCGAATCCAACTTCTCGTGCGTATTACCCAACAGCACTGTCCTTCACACCCAGTGTTTGCTGTAGATGTGAACACGTTTCAGATTCCGACCGTCACAAACGCAGCACTTCAGAATGTAAAGTTCTCACTTCTGTAGTTTCTCCCTTTTTCCGATGATTACTACAAAAGCCGCGTCATGCATACTGCGATAGGCTGCAACAGGATGCTCACAGCGAAACTGACAGAACAAACGAGAGTCCGGGGCTGTGAAACGTTCGACGGAACTCTGTTCGCCAGGAAAATGTCCGCTAAAATATTTGACGAAGATGGAATATAGGGAGGACGGAAACGTGACCCAAGGACACACACAAAAAGAGAGCCCTGAAATAATTCTATAAAGACTCTCACAAAAATTATTATTACCATTACCATTATTATTATTATTATCATCATCATCATCATCATCATCACCATCATCTCCTTTATGCCGAGTATTTACACTTATACTCCTGAGACAAACTATGTCCCTAGGGAATACAGTGTTGCAGCTGTTCTGTTGTTACTATTCATGGTGCTTATATCGTTAGTTTCAGTGTTGAATCTATTGTATTTTTACATTAGTACTTTCCG
>Ga0123352_10016851_pt1 | contig 11646 bp, 7 predicted proteins | sample TergutLab28metaG_FD_89700 | JGI IMG/M metagenome (GOLD analysis project Ga0123352, IMG submission 89700) | Labiotermes labralis P1 segment gut microbial communities from Petit-Saut dam, French Guiana - Lab288 P1 | ecosystem: Host-associated > Arthropoda: Insects > Digestive system > Gut ...
CGAGGCTCACGAGGCTGAGTGGACCCCGTTCCAGACCCACTACTACTCAGAAAGTCTGGTAGCGCCGGGGATCGAACCCGGGACCTCTGTATCTGTAGCCAGAAACTCTGACCACTAGACCACGGAGGCGGTCATTTATTGCATCTAGGTTCCAAAATTACAAGAAATTCGTGCGCGTATTTTTCTTTCCGCATCCGAACTACGTAAAGTCTATCACGCTTAAACACGTTGGGCTACTCTGCTAATTCTGGAACAGCACTAAGTAATTACGGCGGTCAGCATGTAATATAAACTCCACTAATCCTCCTCTACTGATTCTAATCAAATGCCGTGCTTCATAGGCGTCCAATTTATTGTCACTCGTCGTAAAAGACGACTGGGAGACCCATACGAACTTTACTACGACGTGTCTCACACACAAACAAAGAACATCATCATCATCATCATCATCATCATCATCATGCTCCTGAAGGGTTAGGCGTGTTTCGTGTTCCTTGATCCTCAAGATGAAGCTGGTCCCTCCATCTCTTCCTCGGTCGTCCTATGTTCCTTCGTCCTTTCGGTTTATATTGTAGTGCTTGTTTTGGTAGTCTGTTTGTGTACATCCTCTGTACATGTTGTAGCCACTTTTTCTGGTACTGTCGGCAAATCCTACTCCCACGTCCACGAAGGCCATGGCCGCGTGACCCCTAGGCAATGCAGCTAAAACTGCAGCAGACGGGAGAGGGTGCAGTCTAAAGTCCAGCGCCTTAAAACTAGGTCCATTCAGCTAAGGAAGCACACCCCTACAGAAAAGCATGCAGGTCTAGAGGCATCAAGGTGGCAGCCCCACCACTAGACTCACCTTGCGACGGACCGGTAACCTATCCAGGGGACACAAAGATACTCGTAAAATCCTCAAAAGGAAGAAGCGGACCGACAATCAATACGACAACAAAGAACAAAAACGTCAAATTATATGAAAATTAACTTTCGTTAAACAATCCCCCAGTGGCCCAGGCCGAAGACCTTTACACTGACAACCTAAGATTTAAACCTAAGATTTAACACGTTCCCCAATAGAACGACCTAAGGGCTTGATTCTGAACAATGTGAAATTGGATTTTTTATTGCATCACATTATAAACACGTCTTACGTCAGCAGTAGGCGCGCAAGCGAAGTAGTAGGGGTGACACAGCTCATCAAGATTCGACGAAAAACTGAGCACGACAGGCAATGCACTATAACGTAACACTGAGGCGCGTTCGCGTAACCATTGTTGCCGTGGAAGAGCAATAAGTATTACATATTCTGAGGGTGTGTTTGTAGCTCTAGTTATCCAGCATGCGAAGCGCATGCGCCGTATTACATTCTCACCTGTGACCTGTTCGGCTCCACCACATGCGAAGCGCATGCGCCGTACTACATTCTCACCTGCGGCCTGTCATGCTCCACCACATATTTGCAACTTATAAACCGCAAGATATTCGAAAAAACGTAGCTTAACGTCAGCGAGACACCATAAATATACACAGGTCTACATGTAAAGCATCCCTATTCTTGTCACATGTTAATGAAACTTGAAATTTCTCATTAGATTTTCTAAAAATACTCAAACATCAAATTCCATGAAAATCCGTACAGTAGAAGCCGATTTATCCCATGCGGACAGACAGACGGACAGATACAACTAAGCTTATAGTCGTTTTTCGCATTTCGCGAACTCGCCTGCCAAGGTGCGAGGAAGCCGTTACAAGTGTCAGCCAGTTATATCATAGAAAAGCATAGAAATATAATGAACTCTCGATTAACCGGCTAAATGACGGGGAGTGGTGCACGGACAATCCAACACATTCCACTGAGCCACAAACAAAAAAAAACCCGTAATTTATATGTTAAATACATGATATGTACATATCTTACGCTGATTGTTCAAGTAGACCTGTTATCACGGAGACTCCAGTTAAAATGTGTTTGTACACGGTGACGCACGGGAGGGGAAGTGAAGGGGAAACTGGCGAATGGAGTGGGTAGCCAGTAGTCTTCACACTACCTCGGAACATGGTGTATCCAGCATTACTGCCGCTGATGCGCACACCTCGGCTGCCAGCAGTCGACTGAACTGATGCCCCAGCCGATTTAAATGGACTCGTCCGTTCCGCCGAAAGACGAAATCTAGTTTCTGCGCGTGTGCCATCACATTTCAACTGGCCTCTAGTACTGCTCACAGTAGCCACAAGTTCGCCGAATTTACACGAACATACACGAAAGATCCCCCCCCCCCAACACTCGGCGCTAAATCACGTTATAGCCCACCTTCGTCATTAATCATTAGCAACCTACAAAAGTGCGCTGATAATTCTGAAACCCGACAATCGAGAGTACACTGTAGGTTCACTGCTCGATTACGATATGACGGTGGACGGTAACGCTCGCAGGTTATTGCAACATTTCCTTCCGGTATGTGTCTGGTCGAATTAGGAAAAAAAAAAAGATAAACCTCATCAGGATATCGGTCACCGGCTGGGAATATAAATGAACACGAAGAAAACCGGGCAGTCTAGTTACAACTTTAGGTTCAATGATCTCCTTTCACTACTTCCTACCGTTGAGCAAGAGGGGGGGGGGGATCTTAACTGATATTTGCTCTCTTTAAATCAATCTACAGCAACAATATACAGTGAAGTGTGCCACAACGTACGATGTTACAACGAACACAAATGCTACAACGAACGCGAAGGAATACTATCGGCCGACGTAGCACGCGCGTGCGCATGACGTGTCGGGCGTTCCCGCTTTGATTAGGGTGACAGTCATCATCTTTGTTACCGTTTGTAAGGTTCCGTTATCAATTTAGTTCAGTTATCTGTTTACTTGTACAGTGTATAAAAGTTAAATAAATTAATTTTATATTATTTTACACTTATATTTTTGATTCAGTATTATATTTGTCCCGTTCAAATGTTTGTGTTGGATGGTGACTTTGCTCTAGGCTGCGGGCCTGAAACGGATTACCGCTAAATACATATATTTAAATCTAGGCTACAACGAAGAGACGTCATAACAAACGAGGTTCTAGAACCAATTACGTTCGTTCTATCATACACCACTGTATACACTGTGGTAGGGTGTTTCCCGTGAGATCACACCAGGGCCAGTTTAATCCTCAGAGTAGACCTACGTGTGGTTAAGCATATTAAACGTAATTCGCGACAGGAAGACCTTCACTCATCAACGTGTGTTAACTCAAGGTACTAACAATATTGGTCGAAAATCTGACGGTCAGTTATAAGACCTACTGTACGACGTATGCTGCAGAAGTATGGCGACATCTAAAAGGAAAGGATGAAAGAATGATGGGTGCAAGAGGAATAAAGTGTAGGAAGAACTTTTCGACCAGGGGGAGATAATGATAAAGTGGTAATAGGAACAGTTAACTGAAATCATCACATAAGCAAAAGGATATGTCTAAAGAAACTATAAACAGAGCACTAGGTTGGTTGGGGTGCGGGGAGAATGAAAGACGATAAAATGTTGATGAAAGTTTTTGGTGGACGTCCAGGAGAAAGATTTAAGACAGGCATGTCAAGAAAAGAGCCTGGATGATAAGAGGGTTGTAAATGTAAGACTGGGCAATGGCATTCAGAGGCCGCAGTTCAAGGGATTGAGTGACAAGAGTGAGTGGGTGACTGAATGAGTGAGTGAGTGAGTGAGACTGGCTGTTACAGCACAAACTTCCTTTCAAACAGACACAACTGGTAAGAGAGAGAATAGGAATTCTAAAGTCTTCACTTCATAAGTCGGAATATCCATCTTGGCTGTGACAATAACCATGAAAACAAATGCTCCAGTCTTTGACCTTAAAGTATTCCGGTTAGGCCGTTCAGTTTTATTGAATTACTCTTACCAATGCGAACCACTAAACCGCATAACAACAGAACTACTGTACCGGCGCGGACCGGGATAGCTCAGTCGGTATAGCGACTCGCTACGGGCCGGACGGTCCGAGGATCGAATCCCAGTGGGGGGGGGGCGAGATTTTCCGCATCCGTCCAGTCCAGTCCAGTCCTGGGACCCACCTAACCTCCTATATATTGTGTACCGGGGTCTTTCCCGGAGGTAAAGCGACCGAGGCGTGGAGTTCACCAACCCCCTTCTAGCGCCGATGTTAAGGAAAGAGTAGAACTATACCTCTACTCCCCTTTTGGGCCTTCGTGGTCTGTTTTAGGGTGAACTTTTACCTTTTACTATCGCACTGGCCCTGCTAATGGTCATGAATGAGAACAGTCTATACACATCGCTCAGTGAATGAAAAAGCTGCACAATCCAAAAACTATCATTAGGAGTTAATAATATGAGTGAACTCAAAAATGTAACAGCCATATCTGACAATACCGGCACAATTGTTAGTTGAAACATACCCTGCCAGACGCCAACGCCATTATTGCGGGATGCAGTTACTATATTTTTTTAGCTCAATCGTACTATTAACTCCAAATTCGAGATTTTTGGATTGTGCCACTACTGCATTCAGTGGGCAAGATGACTGAGTCAAGTTGTTACGACGTATGCAGTACAGAAGACTTAGTGTTTCGAATGCACCAACTCACAAGAGTTTCTGGAGACTGAGTGACGTATTAGAAGATGTCATTTATCAAGACATTCAGCGAAGAAGAAAATATTATGCAGTAAAACGTACAGGAGGTTTTCGTTTGACTTTCTACCACGAACACGGGCGATTTGTAGACACAAGCGAATGACATATCGGTTTGCAAGGTCTAAAAGATATAGACAAAATGTCTTCCTTGATAATTAAAAACACGTTATGCCATTCGAGTGTTAACAATCAATGTCCGCCATTCACATAAGAACCGTGACACTTTTAGGTCCGTAGAATGTAGTTCTATAAGCCAGGGATGGGCAAATCCCGGGCGCCAAGACGCCGTGGCGACTAAATTCTGCACGTTGGCACCAAATGTTTGGAGATCCTCAGCACGGAACGTTCTTCCTGTCACCATTCTGACGCCCACAATTTCGAAATGGGTACTAAGATTTAAAGAAACCTTATCCACACCTACGTAGGCCGGGATAGCTCAGTCGGTATAGCGACTCGCAACGGGCTGGAAGGTCCGGGGATCGAATCCCGGTGGGGACGTGAATTTCCGCACCCAACTAGCCTCCTGTACAGTGGGTACCGGGTCTCTTTCCCGGGGGGGGGAAACAGCCGGGGCGTGGCGTTGACCACCCAAACACCATCTAGCGCCGAGGTTAAAGAAAACGTAGAGCTATAACTCTACTCCCGAAAAATATATTGGATTTGATCTAGAACATGTGCTCCCGTCGGCCTACCCTCTTTTGGCAGGTTTCAAATCTAGAAAATTTAGTCAACAAGAACAAATCAGGATTCAGGTCGTATGGGAAATGGGGCTGCGTCAATAGATACTTCTTCTAGGACATTCAGACCTTGAAAGTAAGGACACTATATTGCCTCGAAACGTCGGAATTCGATACCCAATGACGCAGAATAACATATCACAAGGATGCAGTCTCCAAAACAAATGTCATATACTCGCTAGATCTACAAGGACAACGAAGAACAGTGCTTGTTGGTTGCTAAATTAATTCGTTTCCCTTCATCAAAGCGGCTAACACAGCCGAACACGCTAAAAAAAAAAAGAAAGAAAGAAGAAGAGAGAGAAGAAAAGATAGAAGTGACAGGAAGTCGAGAAATATGCCATAAAAGGAAGATGAAGAAAAAGAAAGAAAAAGAAAAAGAGTATCTCTCTACCTACCTACCTACCTACCTGAGTCAAAGCTGATAAGAAAGTGGGTAATATGCTACGTAAAATAACTGAAAATTTCCTGTTGCCTACGCGCGCAGAGTTCTCGACAAGGAAGGGTGATTATTTTCGCCCTTCTCAACGCATCCAAACTCTGGGGCCCTCTCAGCCTCCTATTCAATGGGTAAAGTGATCTCCAGTCCCCCATGCGCCTTTATATCGCGCATACGGACAACTTTACTTCATGCACGCCGAGCGTCATGCAAGCAAACTGCAAATGCGTTCTGCCCTTGTCTTGGACTGGCAGTGTTTGTCAAGTCTGACGGTTTGCCTTGCCAAGTTCCAGGAACACCGCTGCCAGCTGAACAAGACTATGACGCCATAACCGTACTCTTGAATGCTGCAACATTTCGAATCGGCACTGGGTAGTCGCCAAGCTCAATTGTTTTAAGCAAACACACCCCACTTTTAACGATAAATAGGAGTAAAAATTGTACTTCAGCCTGCAACACGGATACCACTCCAACCCAACCACACCGAATCTCCAACACACATCGAAAGAACAAAACGACCGATGTGGTAATTCAACAGAATAGTCGCAAGTTCCTGATGATGGATATATTAATGTCCGAAACATGCTGAGCACATAAGAAGTGAAATAAAATAGCAAGTGGCATCAAGTTGGTCTTTTATTCTTCAACTATGACAGATCGGGTTATAGAAATTGTATATGAGTAGAGGTACAGTACAACTCTACTCTTTCTTTAACCTCGGCGCAAGAGGTGGGTTGGTGGTCAACGTCACGGCCCAGCCGCCTTACCCCCGGGAGACCCGGTACCCACTGTATAGGAGGCTGGAGAAGGGGGAGGCCAGGGCCGGCCTGGGCGGGTGTGGAAAATCTCGCCTCCCACCGGGATTCGAGCCCCAGACCGTCCAGTCCTTAGCAAGTCGCTATACCGACTACGCTAACGGCAGACGGACAATGGACCCATTAAAGGTCGTAGTTCCAGTCGTCAATACGCTCAACCAACCCTAACAAGACAAAACAAACTTCAGAAATACAAAACCGTTATGCCTAAGTTACTACAAAACCGCCTCATATTTACCTCCTGCAATTTCCAATCGAAGCACGCTCACCTGTTTAGGCAATGCTGATATTTCACATTTAAAAGCACTTTGCTATGGATACAGGTTCCGAGTCACCGAGTAGTCGCTCCCTTCGACAATCCACGGACACAGATCTCCCATAAACAAGATGGCAGGCGTGTTTATGCAACACTGCGCATTTTTAGGTTTCGATTTCCAAATAAGCATGCTATATGGGCTCTGTGTAATCCATCAGAGAAAGGAAACCCCGTTAGAGGCACGACACTAACCGGAATACCACGTTCCTTCCTTTTTTTTTAGTTCCTAACGTAAAGAAGTAATATTTCTAGCCTTCCAACCGAAACGGCAATTCTGTGGAACGCGCTGCTTGATACGTGGGAAGAAGGAAACTTGATAACAGACAGCTGTTTTATATCAGTGCACGATGACAGCGAAGCGTCATACCTCATGCCCCGTATCAGCAGTCCTTGTCTTATCATTCAAACCAAGAGAGAGCCAGGCCTTACTGGCGCTGGATTAACATACAGTCAAACCTCGGTTCACTAACTTAATTCGTTCCTGAAGGTCGTTCGTAAACCGAAACTATTTTCCCCATAGGAATTAAAGTAAAATGGATTAATCCGTTCCTGGACCCCAGATGATCGCTTATTTAAACTTTTACAACAGTACTTTGTGCACAAGTTCTTAACACAAAATCAATGGAAAACATTAAAATCTATCACAAAAAAGATAAACACAACACTAAGCAGATCAAATATGGACCAAAACTTAATTTAGTTTTACCGTACCTGTATGGAGGAGAGCTGACGGCGTAAGTGGAAGGTGGTGAGGTAGTGAAATGTTATTGTTTGGAAGGGGATTCTTTTTCTTTTTTCTGTCTCTTGGCACCACTCGACTCTGCTTCAGACCCACTTCATTGTTAACTTCACAAGCCCATGTTTTTGCCTAGAGACACAATATCATCGATAACAGCAGAATCTTCATTGTCAAAGCACAAAATTGTTCGTAACTCGAAACACAGTACGTCATCCGAGACGCTTTGTGTTCGGAAAATTTGTTCGTAAACCGAATTGTTCATGATCCGAGGCGTTGGTGAACCGAGGTTTGACTGTATATGCTACTCCCAAAAAAAAACATCTACATTATATTTCAGACTTTTAGATTTTTGAAGCCTGCATTCGATATTCCATTTACCATACCTCAGTTCAGACACGTTTGATGTTTTCTTCTAAGAATTAATATCTTTGTTTAAAGACACTCGGATCGTATCGACTTCAAGTTGGACTTTTGTGACCGCGCTGTATAATGTGCCGATCCCGGTGGCCACAGGTTAGAAAGGCGTGGGTCTGCGGCCGCTCGCCTGATGGCGTTGCAGGTTCGAATCCCAGAGCATCATGTCTCATGTGTTTGTTGTGTGCTGTGGGTAGAGGCTTATGCGACGGGCCGATCCCTTGTCCAGGGGAGACCTACGGAGTGTGGTGCGTCTATGTGTGATCGTGAAGCCTCGACAATAAGGAGGCCTAGGCCTATTACGGACAGTCAAGTCATTAAAAAAAATGTGGCTACTAATACGTGTAGCAATTAGACGTACTGAAAGACAGAACTCCATTAAAGAGCGTTGTTACAATCACTTATCAACTCATTCCGTTCATAGGATATTATTAACAAAACTCTCATATCCTGTAGTAAGGTCAGTGCATTCCGACGGCAGAATATAAGATATTTTGTATCGCCGGACTAAGCACTGCAGTACCAACACATGATTTGTCCGCTGAGAGGCGAGCAGTCGGGCGGCAACATGCAGACACATCGCCACCGTTACTCACCCCCGACACAGGTTCGGAATGCCACTTGCACAATCTGGGTACAGTGGACCAAATTTCACTTCTCACGTGTTTTAAACATACCGCAGTTCGATACGAATGTTCTGTTTGTTCTATCACTAGACTCCCGTGTAGGATAATCCATTATTATATATGACGGCTAGCAGCGGCGTACCCAGGAATTTTGTTCGGGGGGGGGGGGGTTTCAACAAATTCAGTTGAGGACAGAGGACAGAGAGAACGGGGATCTGGGGGCGGTAGCCCCTTAGTCAGGGGTTCTGGAGGCAGCTGTAATTTGGTACAAGAAATTTCATTTAATATAGTAAAATTTTCTTAATTTTTGGTACTTTAAGACTATTTATGATGACAACCAATTTATTTGTCATTGCTAATGTAAAACAACTTCGAACCCAGGTAGTTTTAGAATTTCACTGCCTTTTTCCCGAACGTCTTGGGGTGTTGGCGTCCCAAATTCAGCAATTTTTAACAGTTTTCAAAATCGGGTTGAGTTTTGCACGATTTTGAAGGGCCTTCGGAATTTCGGAGGGGGGTGATCCCCCCAACCCCCTTTCGGTACGCCACTGACTCAAAGGAATATGCGTGTTGAGTAGCCTTGGGAAAATTAAACGACGCCCATCATTCATGCAAATATAACATATGTATTGGAAGTGGTATCACTGGTTCGTTTCTTGTATTATTAAATCCTGAAAATGACAGTGAAACCTTACCTGTTCAGTCTGACCGTCTCAAAAACACTCGGCACTTCAAACATGAATTGATTAAAAATTAATTGTATGCACGTATCAAGACAGACAACGCAAGTATAGCATAACAATGAGGTGCCTTCGTGCAACAATTGTTGCGGTGGAAAAGCAATGAGTGAGTATTACGCATTCTGAGTGTGCGTTTGTAGCCTCAGGTATCCAGCAAGCAATGCGCATGCTCCATATTGTCATACGTGACCTGTCCCGCTCTATAATATTTTTTTCCACATTATCTCATAAACGGCAAGATTTTCGGGGGAAAAAACCTAATGAACACAAAATGTGTGTTTTGAGTCTCTCTACAACTTTTGTCTGAAGATTTTTAATTCTAAGTAGAATTGAGATATGATCGAAAATGTACATTGGTCTTCAAGTAAAGTACCCTACCCTTTATTCCCGTCCGATTTTAACGAAACTTGGATTTTCTCGACAGGTTTTTTTTTTAAAACCCAAATATCAAATTTCACGAAATTCCGTTTAGTGGGATCCGAGTCGTTCCATGTGGACAGACGGACGCGACGAGACAAGACGAAGGTCGCTTTCCGCAATTTTGAGAATGCGCAAAAAAAAAAATACCCCAGCTTATGACGTGTTTTGCCACCTCACAATACAACTATGTCTTCCACTAAGCACACCCACACAAAAATTGTCCTCCCTCTTCTTGCTAGAAAAAAAAAAGTCTTTTCCACTGAAATTTCAGGACGCTGCCGATCTATCTACAGTTATATTGGCTCTACTCTCTCTACGTTCTACAAAGCAATTTGCGCCCGCTATTCGCATGTACGTCATTGAACTGAGAAAGTTCTTTTTTCTCCCTCTGTCTGTCCTTAGAGCTACACATAAGTTATGTGGGTAGGGAGGGGCGACAGCACACCCCTCTGTCTATGCAGGCTCGGGTCTCGAACCCATGGCGACCTAGTAGTCTGTACTGTTGTAACACATTTTTACGAAGGATCAACTGCATCAACATTATCAACTGCATTAATATTAATTCTACATCGGAACAGATCAGTGGGACTATTTATATTACGGTAAAATAATAAATTTATTGACTTACTTATTTACGATTTTATCACGGACGCTGCGTGCGACTCAGAACAGCGTCGAATGGACGGACTATCGTAATTACGATTTGGAAAGATGTTGGAGGCGGCGCCAGGCGTCTAAATTAAGGCACCATCCCAGCTTCACGCAAGGACGAGCGAAACTCACAAAAAAATTAACATATTCGGTGTCCTTGTCAAGATTCGAACCAGCACCACCCGAATACAAGTCAGAAACGTGTCACAGAATTATAAACAAACAGGTCTAAGAACGAAAAGATAATCAGGCAGTGGGCTGAGGATTTCTAGCTACAGTACAGGCACCATGCTGTCTAATGCGTAAGATAATCAGGCAGTGGGCTGAGGATTTCTAGCTACAGTACAGGCACCATGCTGTCTAATGCGTAAGCCGGGATGACGTACGCAATATAGTGACTACACCACAAATTTGGGGACCTGGGTTCGATTCTCGGGGGTTGTACGAATCCCATTATTCGTCACCGCGTCCTAACCACATCTGGGCATCATCCAGCCTTCTACCCACTGGATGCAGGGACAGCCATCCTAAGGCATCAAGACGCCTATACACCTTTCTTGAGTGTAGAGCTGCTGACATTAGAACATCCTTTGAAAAAGCAAAGAAAGTTCTTTCTTATACAGCCCCGAACACGTAAGGTGTTAATAAAATTAGATGCGTTTACAAGGACGTTGGAATGTAATCACTTGGCAGAGCTACGTCTTCCACAGTTCTGCTGCCACACTGTTTCTTCGCCTTCGTCTATCTTTCCCATAACAACTGCTTCATGCTCCCTCAGAAGTATGATTATTGCTAAACGCTCTATGGTGATTCAGAGACTGAATGACAGGGTGACAAAGGTCAATGGTCCTTAACCTCGTCCTTCTTGAGGTCACTCCTACATTCAAGTAATGCACCCACATCTTTCATTTGTTACAAGGAGTGGCCAAAGCGTATCCTACTAGAATTACCAAGCACCTACACTATAATACCGGGGTGCTGATAAGTTCTTAGCCTTATTAGGAAGGAAACAAGCTCGGAAGCATGTCAGGGACGGGTCCTAGTTCAACAACGTGTTGACGCGAGCCCTCAAGCCCCCTCCCCCCCCCCCCCCCCCCCCCCCCGCGCCACAA
>Ga0123352_10016852_pt1 | contig 11646 bp, 8 predicted proteins | sample TergutLab28metaG_FD_89700 | JGI IMG/M metagenome (GOLD analysis project Ga0123352, IMG submission 89700) | Labiotermes labralis P1 segment gut microbial communities from Petit-Saut dam, French Guiana - Lab288 P1 | ecosystem: Host-associated > Arthropoda: Insects > Digestive system > Gut ...
CTTAGTTTTATCAGCACTTACTTCCAGTCCAATCTCTCTAGTAGCAGCTACTAAAGCTTCTGCATTTTCCTTTAAAGTATGTATACCTCCTCCCAGTATATTAACATCATCGGCATAAGCCAGAAGCTGATGTGTACCATTTAGTTTCAAGCCACCCTGGTTTACCTGAACCCTCCTAATGGCATACTCTAAAGCAAATTTGAAAAGCAGTGGTGATAGAGCGTCTCCTTGTTTCAGACCGTTCCTAATAGGGAACCTATCAGCCCTTCATATGATACGATATTTATTTACTGCAGTTGTGTGTCCACCTTCTGGCAGCGGTCGGTAGACATGCCCCGACATGTCCCGTCACTGCGCCGGAAGGCGCCCACTCAGAACAAGTCTACAGTGCGACAATTTAGACATAGCTGTAGCCACGAGACAGCACACTTCACCCATCACATAGTCGATATTTCCTCTTCTTCTCAAGTCGCTTGTTCCTACATCAGTTACGACAGTTTCTGGGCTCCTCAGATCCACCGTTTTCCATACCCCATGTGCACCTGTTCGTATGTAATTCCCCGAAAAGCACCTTGCCGTCGTATTTGTGCGTTCTGTTCCAACACTCCGCACAATCAAGTCACCCAGTACTATGCCCCTTTTGCCTCCATGCTCTACCGGCGCCTCGTCCCGCATGCCAACTTCCTTTCCGGGTGCCGCCAACTTTACCTGCTCTTACAGTGCCTTGATCGTACGTTGCAGTTAGTCAATTTGGAGCGGAGGATTCTAAAGTTTCTCCGCAAGTAGTTCGTGCCTTTCAGGTCTACACCTATAGCAGTTCCATTTCCCGCTTTCCGCCACCTGAGCCTTCACTTTTCCACATCAGTCACGGTACCTGCGACCACACGTTTCACATCCCGTTGCCGACTTTAAGATTCTGCCACACTCGCGACACAAAACTTGCACAAAATCCTCGCCTTCCTCTCCAGGACCAGGATTTTGCTCCACGCCACCAGTCACTACAGTTTCGCTACAGCTGCTGCACACAGTACCGTTTGCCCCAGAAAACTTCCTATTCTTCTGTTGTTAATACAGTGGTGCTGATAAGTCCTTAGCCCGACCAGGAAGGAAACAAGCTAATGTTTCTGTCAGAATGGCGTAAATTTCCTTCGGCGCCTTGCCTTGCAGGGGCGGGGGACTTGAGGACAGCTCGCGTCTCGATGTTGTTGAAATCGCGCGCGTCCCTGACATGCTTCCGAGCTTGTTTCCTTCCTGGTCGGGCTAAGGATTTATCAGCATCACGGTATACCCTGGCGCGGCCTATGTACCCACCTGAGCCCGGTACTGTTACATGTAGCAACTCACCCGAGGGTCACTTTAATTCGTGTCCTTACCCTTTGAACGATTTGACTTATGTACGAAGTCCCCAAAATAAGTCCGACGGACCAACCCCCTTCATGCCTCCGCAAGCTCTTACTCTTCCCTTCATTCGCCTACAGTCGTCTAGCCTTTCTGCTGACACGAACTGTGTATTGATAACCGAGTGATAATATCCCATCGACAAGCGCTTTAGGCTGGTTGATAAATAACAGAATGTAATACGGCAGCAGACAGATGCGCGGTAGACTCGAGTGCTGTCATCGCCAGCATCCACACGCCTTCTGTCCGTGACCACGGTCAACTTAATTTTCGTGACAGAAAATTTCGCGTCTCTGCTTCCACACCGCAGCCTGGCGATGTCCACTGAAGGCTATAGGAGTTACAGATGTGTAGGACAAGTTGCCGAAACCGCGCGGCGCTGAGAAGAAATCTGTAGCACCTCACACGGCTGATCAACTCGGCGTCCAGCTGACGAGCTGTTCTGCACCGGTCTGAGAATCGACAGACTTATTCGTGATACGTTCGGCTCAGATCGTCAGTTTAACCATGACGAATCAATTGAATTTTATAATTCTGTTTCACATGCTGGAGAATACAAATGACCAAAGCTTCTCAGCTTTGTGTTCTAGAGCTTTTGGGACATGACATGGCGTATGAAAGGAAATATGCGACGTTTCGGGAAATCCTTTCGATCCCATTAACAGGCTTGATGAAACATGAATGATATCAGAATTACTGGGTTCATTGTTGATATAGTGAGGGGTCTGGACATGTTTGGGTCGCTTCCCTTCATAAAGTCAACTAATCAGGGAATAGCATGGTAATAATTGGTCAGAAGGACAGGACAGTGAGAAGAAGGAGGGGGTAGAAGTGAAGGACGAATTGTCCCCACCTCCACTGATTGGTAGATTTTATGAAGTAATGCGATCCGTTCATATTCAGTTCCGTCACTGTATCGACACTCATCCCAGTAATTCTGGCATCATTATTATTTCATCGAGCCTCAGCTTGTCATCTAAAGGATATCCCGAAACGTCGCATCTTTCCTACGATATTAGGCCGTGTCATAAGGTGAAAGTACTAGAACATCTGTCTAACCGTTACCAAAAACCATGGATCACGCTTCTAATTTCACCTGTAAACACCATCTGAAGCGAGACCACATTAATAATGATGCGAACTCACATTTTCTTGCGCAAGGAAGAGCAATCGTTGTTTCCTCAAAATGATGAAATAATAAAAATTTGGTTTCTTGTAGCCACGTCGTAAAAATTCGCACTGCACGTGTGGAAACTGAGGTTTAAGCCCTCGCCTTCTGTTCACTGACACTCGCGTTATCTCTGTAATAACGACTGGAATTACTGCCAACAGTAGGTCGTTTGCTTTTCACTCAGCTTATCGAACCTGCAGGATTTCTCCAGATCTCAGTATTCTGCTTTCTGTCAAATACCCACAGAAGCACACGCGCGTTGTGCAAGAGAGAATAATTCTAAATTGTTATCGTGACTCGACATTTTCAGCCCGTTTTGAAGTCTGACGTCACAGAGTCGCTAAATCTGGATAATTTACGTAGGGCTGGCCAGACGTTAGCACGTCACCACCTGCGCGGCTAGCTACCGTCCTGTGGGGTGTGCGTTGTCGCAGTGCAGCCCATGAAGACGCGTAGAACGGGCAGAGGTATTGTGCCACTCATTCTTACCCTTGGCACTAGATTGAGATGAGGGGTCAACTTCACGCCTCGGCCGCTCTATCCCCCGTGCATAAGGCACCGGTAATCAGTGAGCAGGAGGATGGGTGGGCCCCTGAGACAGTCTGGACGTTGCGGGTTAGAGAAATCTCTTGCCCCCCCCCCTCCCATAGCGTGTGTGTGAAATATGATAGTTGTTAATCTTGAAACTGTTGGTGATAATTTTTGTGTGGGTGTGAAACTCGGTTTGTCACACTGATGGAAGAACACAGGCTGACGGTTAATATGGGAAGGTTAGTGAGGAAGGTAAAGGGTCGGGGTTAAAGGACGTTGGAACAAATTACATTTTGAGAAGATTCATGATCGGTACTCCAAGCCAAATGCTACTGGGAGAGTCAGGTCAAGGAGGTTGAGATGGTCGGGTCCTGCGGAACGCGTGGAAGAAAAGAGAAATGCGTACAGAATTTAGGTGGAATAATTTGACGGAAAGAGATCACTTGGAATATAGATGTAAAGAGAAGAATAATATTAAAAATTTATCTTCAACAAATGGGATAAGCGAGCAGACTGGATGGATCTTGCTTAGGATGGGGACAGGTGGGTGGCTCCTATAAAGACGATAATGAACTTCCAGGTTCTTTAAAGTGCGGGAATTTCTCGACTGGCTGAGGAACTGTAAACTTCTCAAGAAAAACTGCTCCATGAAGTTAGTTATAGAATACGATGTACCGTATTCACCACAAACTTCTTTCTATACCCTGAAGACGGAAGTAGCACAGTATCCCGTGACTCTTTGCAGCACAGACTGCAATGTTTATCTACCCGAAGGTCTGTGTACGGGTAGATGTAAAGTTCTCCCCATAATGTGCCACGAAGGCCCCGAAGGGGAGTGGAGGTATAGCTTTACTCTTTCTTTAACTTTCGCGCCAGATGGTGGTGGGGTTCAACGCCACGCCCCGACCGCTTTATCCCTGGGAAAAAGACCCGGTACCCATTTTGCAGGAAACTGGGTGGGCCTCAGAGCCGTCCTGAACGGGTTTCGTTCCCCGGACCGTGTAGCCCGCAGCGAGTCGATATACCGACTGAGCTATCCCGGCAACAACAGGTCTGCGTGAAATATAGGCACAAATGACTTCTGTCATTACCAGCTCACTGCGTGCAACAGTGATTTTTCATTACCGTGTTCACAAAAGCCCACCACTTGTCCCTGTACTGAGCCAGATGAGTCCAGTCCACATCCTCACATTCTGTTCATGTCATGTCAGTTGTAATGTTATCCTATTAATCATATTTCGCTGCTTATGTCGTTGCATTGTATCTTTCCATATCTGAGGTCTTGTGTAACATTTCACATCCTTTGGATTTCCGAAGGTAAGGTGTTGTTAGCACCTTGACAAACCCCTCAGACGAATGACCACCCCTTGTCCTTTGTCTTAGGCTGCTTAATCATTACATTCGCAGGTACCCTCCATCCGTAACGATGAAGGACCCATCTATATTCTGAACTGATGTAGAATTTTTTTTTTTTAAATTGAGCCATCCCCGTTGTGTGTAAATAAACAACAGGTGTGGGTATCAGTCAATAACACAACCATATCTAAAAAATGTTTAATATAGGATGAAGTAAACTACATGTTTCGGCCTAATGTGGCAATCATCAGGTTTACATCCGAAAGTATGGTGGTATTGCTTTACATTACAGGATTGGTATGGATGTAAAGCAATACCACCATACTTTCGGATATAAACCTGATGATGGCCACATTAGGCCGAAACGTGTAGTTTACTTCATCCTATATTAAAATTTTTTTAGATATTGTTGTGTTATTGACTGATACCCACACCTATTGCTGCTGTAGAAGTTTCTTGGGTATGCGTCTGAACACGGACAAAACTGGTATAATGATATGTGTACCTCCAGTGCCTGACTACAAACAAATGGAACCACGATAATGACATGCGATGCTTTTTATATGGTTGACGAAGACGATATGTTGTCCATTGACTTAACTAAATACCGCAATTCTCACACGTCTAACCTCGGTATAAGATAAAATTGGGATGTAAACTTCAAGCCACGTCTACTTTGTCCCCAGTACAAATTGTATTAGAGACAGGGGTGGTCGTAGTCTGGAGATGCCGTCTAACAATATTCAATACCATGCTGTCTTGAGAGAATGAAGAAAATTTCTGCCAGTGAGGTCAGGTCTGTGGACATCGGAACTGTTCTATATAGGACTGGGAGAATGACACGGTGCACCACGGTGTGAAGATAAATGTGTGGGTTTGGCAGATAACGAATTGCCGATTATCTAGATTCTTCTGTTTGCTGTTATAGTTTCGAAAATGTTGAATAAGGAACTCTGATCACAAAATGTATGTAATCATCTGCAGTAGTGATATGATTCCGAGAAGGGTTTTCAGGTGTTCCGTGTAGACGTCTATTGACGGATTTTAATTTTACAGAATTCTCGAATAAGTCACATTTTAACATTGAGTGAAATATAAAATTTACTCAGTTGTGTAATACACTGGCTTTGACGATAGAATATTTTATTTGTGGAACCATATGTAGAGTAATGGTTAAACGGAGAATAAACCCCCCACAGTATTAAAATTCTGGTTCGTAACCCCTGTAAAAAGTTACCTTCGCACAAACAAAATCAGTTCTTACACTACGGTTATGATCAACCAAATATACCGGATTTTATTTCCCTCTTAGGTAGGCCAATGAGAACGCAGCCCTCTGGTAAAAACGGTGCAAATAAATCGAGACCCAACACACCGAAGGAACCATGACTCTTGGCATATCTGATAGTAAAGGGGAGCAAACATGAGAAAAAGCTCTCTAAGTACAAAGATGCCGCATGGAACAATGCATTTTTGGATATATTCCAGGCGTGTGGCCAACGATGTTGCAGTCTGCCAAGCGTGGCGCTAATGTCCTACTTGTCGACACCTGTAGGTATTCTGTGTGCCGTGACGGACGAGAATCAGACATTCGAGACGGATTTATGTTGCCGTTTACGTTATCTGTTTGTTATAGTCAGTGGTCTCTTTTTTAACCGAGGTAGCCATTCCACTGCCACGACAATACCGATTAACATTCGTCTACACAACATTTTCTCACAATGACGACCAGTACGAAACTTTGCGATCATGTTGTCTACGACTTCAGTAGGTGCCACTGTCAAGAGTAAAATATCATTATTGTCTATGATATTTGAAATGGCACTTCCATAGTACTGGTAGACACTGCGAGAAAATTGTGTGTATGTGAATGTTAGCGGTATCGTCGTGGCAGTGGAACGACTACCTCGGTTCAAAAAGAGAACACAAACTACAATCGAGAAATAGCCTAAACGATAACCTCAGAATAAAAAATAGTCTGATTCTTGTCCGTCACGGCACAATGAACGCAGTTGTCGACCAGTATAACAGTAGCGCCACACTTGGCAGACTGCAACATCGTTGGCCACACGCGTGGAGTAGATCCACATTTTTTATATTATTCATACCGTGCATTTTTTTACATTCCATGTTGTAACCAACAAAGTATAGTAATTAATATACCTTGGTGCCGAAGCATGTAGGAGTTGGTACCTATATGTAGTGTGTATTACAGTATGATCTGTTTTATTGTAGTTTAATACATTTTGTTGTTTAAAATATGGGAGGTACAAACATGTTAACTCAGACTGTATGAACGATAGATCGTCATGAACGCGTTTTTAAATTGTGATTTCGTACGGTGTCACAATGTTTCTCTAATCCATGGTTACAGTTGGGTAATCCATGATATGGTATGTGTTGGAATCTGTAGTCCATGACGCATACTTGTAGAGAATGAGTCACAGATGATGTATTAGTACCCGATAATCAGTGGATGCTGGTGGGTATGTGGTTGGAAAGTTGTACCGTAATAGGAGAGTTAATGTACGTATGTAAGCTGCGATGGCTACGTTCGTAATACGAGTTGTCAGTCAGTAATTGAATAGTGATGAGGTGCAGCTTGTTGGAATTCAAAGTTGTAAACGACGTTGTATTAAATTTTTACACTCTGTGAAAACTGCAAGGTTAGCATACATTCTGAAACGCCAATTTATAATTGCTGCCCATTTACGTTAGGAGACGAAGATAAAAGACTTTCTGACGAAGACCGAAAAGTTTATTTAACTCATATTTTGAATTTGTAGACGCGGCTGTCTTAATTTTGTGATGTATTTACAACGTGTACTCCAGTTTGATTAAATCAGTTTACCTCATTGGTTGCATTATTTGCTGTCCGGATTAGCTTCAGACTAAGATGTAACGAGACAGTTAGTTTTACAAGTTAATTAAATCTCATCCACAACATGCCCATGTATTATCGTTTTGGTATTGTGTTGAAACTATTGTGTGTGGAATCGGTTACCGTATTGTGCATTACGTATCTTCTTTTATGTGTTTAAAACACAACGTAGCCTTTTTCTCATCAAGTTATCACGTTTGTTTTAGTCAGTGATAGGGAAGTAAGTTAATATGATAATTGTGATGCGAAGGGAATTCTTCATGTAATTTGAGGATTTTGTATTCTTGCAAGCGATAAAACAACAGTGCATCTGACACACAAGAATGTATTGAAATGTAATATGGAAATCTAGTGTAGTAGTAAAATAGGAAGCTAAAATGTAATCGTGGGATTGGTTAAGGTATACTGACGTAGGTATTTCATCCACTACTACTTGTAGGCCATCCATACTCTTGCTCCAGTAGCTTTCTTCCTGTCTGGTATCTGTCATTTACTCACATTTTTGCATTCCAGGTTGTTCAGGCTTCTTTAAATACCAATTATGCTACCCTCAGATGTAGGAATGCTAAAACAGTACTTAACTAAGGTAAGTTTTTTTTTTTTAAATTTTCACCAGAAAAAAATCAGAGCCTAATTTATTATCATTTATAACTGGACATGTGATAGTTTGGTTGCAATGTGTTCATAAAACATGTACAAAGTTTGTTGGGATGCATAATCTTGTTTTATTTATGTACTGTTGGAAAATTTCAATATGATGACAGTGGAGACCTGAGTTGTGTTTGCAAAACACCAAAAATGGACACTGGTAGCAAATTGTATGCGAATGTTATGAAATTAAGGTCCTTTAAAGGTGTGTTTTCAGCAATTTGAATCAAATCCTGATGCCCACACCTTATTTGTTTAATTCCCATGTTAATATTGTCCTAACATGTGTACTTAGATCTCTTTTTCAGGGCTTATGGCTGAAATTTCTCGTGCATCTTTACTGGTGCTGTGCAGGCTGCCAGCTGTGCCCTTCTCTTATCCTTAATTAAGGCACGCCTGATTGTATTTGGAGGAGTGTACCTATCACAGAGTTCGATATTATATGATTCCTTTTTGATCTTATCAATTCCTCCTTTGTAGGCTGGAGAGATCTCTTCAGTGTCCTGTTTTTTGGTAGCAGATGGGAAAACACAATTTTGAGCTGATGGTGGCAAACATTTTATGAATTTAATCTGCTGTTAATGTATGTGTAAATGTAATTTTGATTTGCCAGCATCACTCTTGTTGCAATTTGGCAAATTTTCAAAGTATTAGGCAGTGTTACATTGTGATTTTATTCTCCTTTCTTGTGTTGAAACAAAAACATATATTTAGTTTTCTATGCATTTGCTTACAGATTACCTTCTTACGAAACACTAATAGAGGTTCTTCATATTTCTGTATAGAACTTATGTTTCCTCCCAATAAATTAACATCATAAGCATAAACTGGAAGGTGATGTGTCTTATTCAAGCTGAAGTAAATTTGCCCTTGTGCTAATCCTTCAGGTCAGTTCTTATATTCCTATAATAAAACCAACTAGATGCAGTAATTTCTCAAATTTATTTTGGAGTAAAACTCTACATGTTTCGGACAGTTCCTCTGTCCATCATCAGGAGATTTTCACTGTACACACAGCGATGGTATATGTCATACAGGTCTGCTCGCAAGCTGTATGAGATATACCATCGCTGTGTGTACAGTGAAAAACTCCTGATGATGGACACAGGAACTATCCGAAATGTGTACGAGTTTTATTCCGCAATAAATTTGAGAAATTAGTGCATCTGGTGGGTTTTATTGTAGGAATAGATCACGATGCACGGTCACCTGAACGTCAAATTCTTCAAGCCCGTATTTAACTGGGACACGGTGTTTATCCAAGCAGTTATTTAAATCTGGCTTCCTGGTGTAGCGAGCATAACATATTTGTTTAATAGGCTTCAGGGGTCAATAATATACTTGCCCTCTATGAATATAGCGGAGACGTGGTGTATCTCCCTGCGTTCCTAGCCTTTGTGGAAGATGTTGGTCCGGCCAGTTGCTTTTCTCCAACTGGAAAAACATCTGGTGCCTTTTGAATTGGAAGCTGGATGTAAATAATTTGGAAAAAAATGACAAAATCTTGTCCTGTTAGAGAACAACCCCCAACCTTTTGGTTCTCCTTTTTATAACCTAGTTGCAGTACTGTGCAATTTGAAGGTACAGAGTATGTAGACATGCTGTGTAAAGAAGCTGTTGTTCTGTCATGCTTTAAGGTATCTGCTTGTTCTGTTTTCAGTACAAGAATCCAGAAACTACAACGAAAGATGTAGTTAATGCAGTACAGCAGTATAAAAGCCTTGTTCCAAAGTTTGAGTCATTTGGTAAGTACTCCTGGATTTGTTCATTTGTTTGGTGGTTTATTTATTTGTATGTTAGAAGATGAAAAATTATACATGACACTATTTTTCATGTATAAATATTAATTATATTATAATTTTGTGGAAACATTATCGATTGAAAGAATAAAGTTACCTGAAATTTTCATCCTTGTTGTATCAGTTTGAGGAAAACTTACTGTCATTTTTTTTTGGGCCCTTAACCTTTAGGCGCCGGAATTATTTTTTTAATTTTAGCACACCCTGTATATAAAATGTGAATAATACAGGAACCAAATACGTTAGAATTATGAAGCAAACTGCATTTTGAAGAGAAAAAAACGGAGAGTATACACCATGTTTAAAATATTCGGTACCTATATTTGTTGAATAAATATATAAAATGCAACTTTGGAGGTTAGCAGTGCGGTCTAAAGGTTAACAATGAAATATCATTTGCTTGTGTGTTCTGTATATTTTGCTACAGATAGGGCCTGGCAGCAGGCTGTTATAAGTAGTGTGTGTGTGTGTGTGTGTGTGTGTGTGTGTGTGTGAGAGAGAGAGAGAGAGTACATGTTTGTGAAATAGAGTCTCACATGTCCATTTGTAAAGTGTATGGTGACGATTGAAGTTGAATGGTTAGCTTTCTGGGCTTAATTCTTGGCCAGATTAGCTAGCAATATGGACAGTCTTGTGTTTCATACATTGCTGAATTCAGGTGGTGAAGCAGCTAATGTCTTACATGGCATTGTGTGACCACTTCATTCAAAAACCTTCAAATTCATCTGTCATGATTGTCATACAATTTGACAGACTAGTATAACTGTAAAACCTAGCAAATGTGTAGTGTGAGCAGACGAGGCATCAGGATTAGGTGATTTATCTGTATTAGCAAGGTGGTAATAAATAATTTCAATAGTCATAGTATAGCCCTATTATCAAACCGGAGGTGCCCAAGTACTGGGTACCAAGTCACTTGGGCAACTAAACTTTTTTTACTGTGACATGTGCTACAGATATGCGTCACTTAGCGATGGAAATACGTCCTGAGAAATGTGTCATTAGGCGATTTCATCGTTGTGCGAAAGCCGTAGAGTGTACTTACACAAACCTAGATAGTACAGTATAGCCTACTACACACCTAGGCTGTATAGTATAGCCTATTGCTCCTAGGCTACAAACCTGTACAGCATGTTACTGTACTGAATACTGTAGGCAATTGTAACACAATGGTAAGTATTATATTATAATATAATATTGTACTATAATATTATTATCTTATGGGTCCACCATCGTATATGCAGTCCGTCATTGACCAAAACGCTATGTAGCACGTACCTCTATTTGTAGGTCAGTAAATTCCAAGGTAATAAATATTTGGAGGTCGTCAGTATGGACCTGACTTTGTGTCAACATTCTGGTGCTAAGGTTTTTGAGGTAGATCGTAGATTTTTTGATGATTTGTGTGCCTATGATCAAAAGCTACATATTACTTTAAACAGTTTTTAGCTCTGTGTATAATGGGCTGCTTCTCCATCACTGCACTTTTGTTAGATGCCACTGGTTATACTTAAAGACTTGTTAGGGGTGCATACAAGTGATAGGCCTGTTACAGGTTGACAGTGCAGCAGATGGACATTGCACGCATGTTAAGTAATATTAATCATGCTTCCTAATAAGCATTAAGTCCTATAAGCACAAACTTATTTTCATGCATACTAAATTTTAGTTCAAAACCTGAAAGTAAGAGACTGTTTGGAAGACCTCATAATGTTGCCCCCAAACAGTTTTTCACTTTAACCTTTTGATGCCTAATGTCAACTGTAGTGGTCGTACCGCACCGCTAACCTCTAAAGTTGCATTTTATATATTTATTCAACAAATATAGGTACTGAATATTTTAAACATGGTATATACTCTCC
>Ga0123352_10016853_pt1 | contig 11646 bp, 10 predicted proteins | sample TergutLab28metaG_FD_89700 | JGI IMG/M metagenome (GOLD analysis project Ga0123352, IMG submission 89700) | Labiotermes labralis P1 segment gut microbial communities from Petit-Saut dam, French Guiana - Lab288 P1 | ecosystem: Host-associated > Arthropoda: Insects > Digestive system > Gut ...
AAAAAAACGGAGAGTATATACCATGTTTAAAATATTCAGTACCTATATTTGTTGAATAAATATATAAAATGCAACTTTAGAGGTTAGCGGTGCGGTACGTCAACTATAGTTGACGTTAGGCATCTAAAGGTTAAAGATTCATTACTGCACATAATTTCAAAACTCTGATGCTAGTGTTGCTCCCATCTCAAATTGTCTGTGTCCTCCTTGTTTTTGTTACTGACTGTAAGAAGTTCTGAAGCATGGCATTGGTGGTGGTTTCTGATCATTTAACATTCACATTATGTTTCGTGCAAACTGATCATGTGATTCAAAATTTGAAATGGGATAAAAATATACAAACAGGCAGCATGGAAATATCATAGGCTTATTTTCTTCCAGCAGGTTCAAATATACCAGTGTATTAAATAAATGTACCCCTATATGAAAGACAACACGTTACTCTATTGATATGTATGTTAGCAGCCAGCTGGTAGTATTGGTTAACAGGAGCAGTAGGTGGCAGTAATAGGTAACAGTGGGGTGGCAAAACGTATGTTTGAAGTCATTACTGCAGTGTCCACTGTTGCTTAATACCGTTCATGGTGCCCTTCACATAACAACACCACTTACAAGACACTATTATTCTATAAAGTCTTTTGTCTTCTTAGCTCAGAAGCTGTCTTTCCAGAATTTTACATGTTACTGTGGTCTGAAAATTTTGACAAAGTTTCTTCATATAAGCAAAAGGCTTGGTATGTGCACAGAAACTGTGTTCATAACAGATTTTATGCTTCACATTCAGCATTAAAGTGGATAACAGCACCAATTTCACAACAAAATTTCAACATGTTTTATGCCAGTGTAACAAGAAACATAATTCCTCTATCTTCAGTTGATGGCTTTGGGTTCTTCTGAAACTTCTGTACCTAATCCATCAAATTCTATATATATATAATCATATCTCAGAAAACCATACTCTTCAATATTCATTGGCATGAGACCTTCAAATCTTCTCTCATTTTCTTCCAGCTGATTTATCCTGTCTTGAGTAATGATAATAATGTGGCATGTCAACATGGCTCATTCACTGACAGACCGCATCGAAGAAGAACAATGTTGCATAATCAGTTTTCTGTAGTCAAAGAAAACTAATGAAATTCAAAGAAGAATGGCAATTCTATATGGCAATAACTGCACATGTCAGAGGTCAGAAGAAAGATCACATGTGAGTGGAGGTCAAATGTGAACTGCTGGTGATACACATTCTGATTGACCACTGATTATAATTTGGATTGAGGGAAATTACATAGACAAATAAGATCCGTGTAAGTACGGCATAATTATTATGTAAAAACTTATAATGAAATCGCTATTAAGTTCCTAGCTTACCTTTGAATTGTACAGATATAACACAATGGACGGAACTTACGTGAAGGGCCATTTTCCAGGCAGTTTAGGAAAATTAAATCCAATGAATTCCTTCTTTAAGTTAAGATGCAGATTTGAAAATTCACTATAACGCCGTGAACAGAGATGGCGACCAGCCATGTAAATGTTGAAGACCTGAAAGCAAACAACGAATATTCAGGTAACAAGTTTTTGTTGTTTCATTGGCCTTTCAAAGGCACAAAACATATTTACATTTTAAAAAACTATACATTTCTATGCATAAAATTAATCCAACAGTCCTTGTGTGTAGTATGCTAATGGTTTACTGAACAACACTGTAATCAACTACAATTAAACAGCATGTAATGATGCATGATAGTAATGAACTAGAAATTGTATGGATGAAAAGTGGGTGGTGACTAAATAACATGCTATCCCAACATTTGCCTCAGGGACGAAGGAAAAACCACAAAAAAAAAACCTTAGGATAATTGGGTCCCGCTCAAAATTTCAGCTGGAAACCTGCTGACTACAAGTCATTGAGTTGCAGCCTAAGCCAGCTAGCTTGGTGTGGAGGTCTAAGATAACAGAGAAATTGTTGGTGGTATTGCATAAAGTTAATTTTTTTCTGTACACTATGTTTAGTTATATTTTTCCTTCATTAGAAAACTGGATAAGGAAGTAAGTTTACTGTACCCATAATCCAAAGACACAATGTTAATAGAGGAAACTGACAGTACACAGTGGACACATCACTGACACACTATTTTTCTACATAGTCCCCTTAATGAATGAGGCACATATCACAGCATGTGACAAGTTTGTCCAACCCAGATGCATAGAAAGTATGTCCTTGTTGTGTCCGCCACATGACAGCAGCACATTTGACATCTACATCACAGGTGAAAAGACGTACTGACAAGTGGGCCTTTGAGATAAACAACAGATGAAAATTGCTGGGTGCCAAAGCTGAATAGAAAAGGGACAGTCCAACGTTTACCAACTGAACTTTTGAATCAAGTTCCACATCTGCTGTGCAGTGTGCAGTCAGGCATTGTGATGGGGGAGAATAATATCATTGCTAAGAATACAAGGACACTTCCCACGCCAACAAAAAGCGGGTAACTTCTCAGACTTCTCAGTGAACCCAGTCACCATGCTATAACTGCCACAGATGTACTCCTTTTGCACATATGCCTCAAACAACACAACTGCAAACAATAGAGCTTTATGTCATATATATATATATATATATATAGGCTGACCCCCGTATCCGCGGATAATACGTTCCAAGACCTACCGCGGTTACATGAAACAGCAGATAATACCAAACGCTATATATAACGTGATATTCAAGTAACATACATATGTACGGTAAAGTTTAATTGACAAAGTATGCACCAACATTAAATAAAGTAATAATAAAGTGTAATACGGAGGCATACCCTCTTTCTATTCACATCTTCCACCCAGAAATTTAAGGCTTTTGCCACCTTCATTAACACTTTATCATGTGCCGTAGCAGTAACGTTTTGCAGTAAGCGGCGCAACAGAAAAACTAGCACATATTTTTTCTTTGTTCTTCTTCACTTTACGAATGGAAGATTCATTCTTGCCCTACAACTTGGCAATCTCCACATGTGATTTTTTTTATTTCAATCATATTCAGAATTTTCACTTCCTCACCAATGGAAAGGACATCATGGCTTCTCTTAGGCTTAGAAGCACTACCAGCATCACTACTCATACTCTTTGGGGCCATTATTATGGTAAACAATGGCTTTCTGAACACAAACACTGCAATAATGTGGCAACTAATTCGAACAGCAAGAACGCTAGAAGCAGAATGGTGGCCAGTTTGCAGGGAAGCGTGGGTACTGGGACAAAGGAAGACGATTCAGCACTGGGTGTTTTTGGGCTGCTGGATTTCACCACATTATGGCCCCTTCTTGTTTGGCATGCATTTTGAAATCTATAAACTGTTTATTTCTTTGATTTTCCAAATTTTTTTCAGGCTGCGGTAAACTGCAGATAACTGAAACTGCGGATACAGTGGTCCACCTGTATATACATATACCGACAGCATAGGAAATTTCATCAAGTTCCAAATCTAAATTAATAGGACTTGTGAAATTTTTCAGTCTATCCTCATAGTATTTACTGAAACATACAGTGTTCACAGATTCCTGTTCAAGCTTTGGTATCATAACTTTGGAATGACTGGAGTGATACTGTGGCATGGACACAGTATGAGGTGATAATATGTGCCCCGAACATTAACTTGAATGTTTTCCTTCATCTTCACAAGTGAACTAATGTTTAGGTGTAAAATCATATAATGACATTGACTAATAAACTGGATTACAGCCACTCCCCAATTTATGACCATCCCACTTACATCTGACAGAATTTACAAGCAAAATTTCCTTAACAAAATTTCAATTCAAACTACTATAAATATGTAATTACAATATCATTTCAAACAACAATTCTATATTTCACTGAAGAAACTCTGTTACTATTGTTCTGCAACAGAAACACTACTTAGCTGAATCCCTGTCAGCATGCTGGAGGGAGTATATTCCACCTCGTTTCATATTTGCAACCTACGACCAAACTGACTTACAACAGACCACATATTCAGCACATCATGTTTGTAAGTTGGGGAGCACCAAAACAAGAACAGTCATGGCCCAATTTTGAGTGGAAGCCTGGTATGTCAGCAGAGACTGAGGAAAACCAAGAGCATATCAATCACAATGGTCAGTCTTCAGGCCATCTCAAAAATGAAAACAGTGCCACCAGTGTAAATGATTTCAGTAACTCATGCAATGTGTTAATGATAATATACAATCAAATGGATATGTGTATTACACTTTGGCCTGAACCCCCTTTCAGAACAGTCTATCAGCATTCTCTCACAAACCTAAATACCATTTCAATATTATCACACTGTGATTACAGAATGCTATCACATTCTGTCAAGTGTCTGAATCAGAATTGTCAGAATTCAATACAGATAAAAAGGATTAAAGCAGCTTAAGCAAGCAGCTTAAGCAAGCAGCTTAAAAAGCAAAGGTCCAAGTGTTTGCTCTGTACTTCACTATACTACAGCCACAGCAAGAAATCCCATGACTGCTGTCACAATTCCCCTTCCAATGTACAGTGTACCCCTCCTCCAGTCACCTAGCCATTCTATTCAAATGAATGTTGGTGTTGATAACCATGCAATAATCTTAGCTAGCAACAAGTGCTTTGGGCTGAGCAACATACACCAGAGGAGGCTGGAAAGGAATATAACAGTAGGTAGAGATGAGAATGCCACCAACCATTCAAAGGATTTCTTTCCATGTGCTCAGTACAATGAATGGTCTGAAATAAGATACCCTCTGATCCACAATGGCAGTGGTGGGAAATGTTTTCTTTACATGACATCCAAACTACTTTAGCCCATGGAACATTTAATTCAAGATGTAGAACTGACATGTTCAGTGGGTACAAGGGGCATTTCATTTGGAGTAAAGGCAACCAATATATGAAGCAGGTCACTCATGTCACAGCCTCATGTCTGAGCACAGGAAGAACATCTACATTCCAAGAGCTGGTATTTTTCAGACATCATGTCATAAGTCACATAGTTATCACTGCAAAATAAATGCTGTCTCAGATGATAAGCCAAACTGGAATCACATTCCTATGGAAATTCAGTAACCGAATTTTACAATACAGTGGACGGAACTCCTCTGCAGATTTAGGGTATCCACTGTTCAAATATCAGCTAAGAAATTGAGGTGTGTCATGGTTATCTCATGTCCTTTCAAGCAGTAGAGTACCACCACTTTGCTTCAAATGCATCCTTCTACATCCTTCCACTAATCATCCAACCACTGGACACTATACAGTCTGTGCTACTGACAGTGTTGTTAAATCAACAAGTAAAATTTTAAAAGAAGAAAAAATGCATAACATATATACTCCGAATTACCACATATCGTTCGCCTGCTTTCTCTGAGTAATGGTAGTCTGGAACAGAAATTGGGAGAGATCGTTTTTCACTGTAGTCAATATATGTATAACCCGTTGGATCCTCCGTTGGCTCTAGCCTTTCTGCCTCCTGCAAGAAAAATAACAAAAGCATAAACAATCTATTCTATTTGACAGTCAAAGTCAAGTATGCCCAATGTGTTTTACGAATCTGGATAAATATTCGCACAGAATCAGTTATTTTTTTCATTTATGAGACACTTTTATTTATTACCAAGAACGTGGATTTATTTTTACACAGGTGAATGCCAGCACAGAGTTTAAAGCTCTCTCAAGTCTGGCCAACCCAAAATAAGTTGGTTCCATAACAGCACTACTTAAAAAATTTCAAAGTAGATAAATTTAAATGAAGTAGAAATATGCTTTAATATAAAATAATCTTTTTCTCTTGTAATTAGGTTTCTTGCACATATTAATGTCAGGTGTGGCTGGGTTCTGTTAACAAACACCTGTGTTATTTATGTGCTTAGATATATTCATGATGGTGTGTACTGTAGTTAGTAATGTCTTCTTCTTCTTCTTCTTCTTCTTCTATTGACTCTACAACCCTGGGTGGGTCTTGGTCTGTTCGACAATTCTATTCCACACTTGTCTAGCCTCAATCTTCACCCTCCAGCCAGTAATTTTCATCCTCCTTAGATCTTCTTCCACCTGGTCCATCCACCTTAACCTGGGTCTCCCTACTGGTCTCGTTTTATATGGCTTCCATAGTTAGTAGCTAACCAACAAAATAACTGACTCTGTCTGTCTGTCCATCTGTGAGTAACTACCTAGCCCCATGCAGTGCAGTCCCTCCTGAAAAGATAACAATTCCTCAGCCAGTCAATAAATTCCCCACATTTCATGCAACCTGACCATTCATTTTATTGATGAAAACGACATCTCGTTACATACTAAAGACTTAATATTGCGTTGTATAGTTGCCACGAGTAGAATATACGATCAACCTGACGATGGCCTCAAAACAGGCCGAAACATGTAGTTGTTCCTAAGAAACGCTCTGTGTCTAAAGCTCCTTAGCTATAATATATTCACAGTTGTAGTTTGACTTTACTCTACCTATCTTTATGATTGTATGCAGCACAATGGGGATGGCTCACTTAAAAGTTACTCATTACAGTGTTTACAAAAGCCCACTACTTGTCCCTATCCTGAGCCAGACAAGTCCATTTCATGCCCTTCCTTCTACTTCTTTATCGCACTCTTAATACTGTTCTCCAATTTATGCATATATCTTCCAAGCATTCTCTTTCATTCAGGTTTCACCCCCAAATCCCTGCATGTACTTCTCTTCTTCCTCATGTGTGCCACAAGTTCTGCCCAACTCACTCTACTTTATTTGATGAACCTAACACTGTTTGGTTGAGGAACACAAATTAGAAAGCCTCCCCCCCCCTCCCCCACAAGTTTCTCCATCTTCCTGTTAAATCCTTCCTCTTTGGCCCAAATATCTTCTTTGGCACCCTTTCTTGAAAAAAAAAGTCAGCCTTTTTCTTCCCTTAACCCTTTGAATACTAAAATAAATGTACACTGTATGTGAGTGTGGCTACTAATAACAAGCCTGATTTGAAAAGGTACTTTAATAATTAGCAGGGTAAGATTTCATTCCTTGGGTACTACAGCCTTTGAAGGGCCTACTGTAGCAGGTATGAATCAAAATGAGTACAGAGCACTTTCAAAATTATAAATGAATGGCGAAACCCACATGCTTGCAGTAAACCTTGCCCCACTACCACTTTGTCCCCATTATACACTGACAAGGCTGGGTTCACTCTGTACTTAGAAGCTGGAGAGTAATTACAGTGTCTTCCTTTCTACATATACAGTCTCAGTACCTCCTGACCAGGCCCCATACTTCTCCACGCATTCATGTGGAGTAATGGTATCTCACTATTGACATTAAATGATGTGTGTTACATGCTGGGGGAAGCTTCTGTCTACTTTTATCCTATTTTACCTAGTTGAATCAGAATTGGCAACATACAACGCACAAACTCTGTTCACATGAACAATGACAGTAAGTTTGATGTCAATATTTAATGGAACTTCTTCACAAGACACTCCATAATTCAATACATAAACAAGCCAGGTCTTGCTCCACTTTATTTGATTATGTTGAAAGTGTAATTTTGGAAAAGGGAATTTGCTGTTTTTCTCTGCAACTTTACTTGAAATGTGTTTCACTCTGAGGACTCCATGCTTCTGGGTCATCACATCATATCACTTGGTAAACAGTTCCTGACATTTTAGAGGAACATGCCCAGTAATGTGGTGTCATATCCTGGACGAACACAGTCATAAACTATGCTGCCACAAAAACCTCAATACTGGCACATTTCTTGACAATAAATGTTTACTAAGTCATGCACAAGTTACTCTCCAGGTTCATGCAGAACAGCATGTACCTGGGTCTTTGTCAAAAGCAGTGGTGTCCAAAATTTTTAAATACAGGCCAACCAGACAAGTGTGATTTGATGAAGTGCCACACAAAGCTTTTAAGAACATAATAGTAAAGGTAACGCAGTCCCCTTACAGGCCTGAGGTGCCCAGAGGGTTCCAGGAAGTTAAGGTTTCCAGATTACATGACAATGGCCCAGAATGGTGGTAAGGTTGTCAACCTTATGCTCCAGCCACTTTTACCCCAGGAAATACTCTTGGTACTCATTTCTGTTAGAGGCTGAGTCAACCCCAGGGCCACAGTGCGATCAGAAGGATTATGTCAATGAAAAACTCCAATGACACTATCTGGAATCGAACCAGCGACCTTCCAATTTGTGGCAAAGAACCTTAACCACTGTGCTACTGTGTTCCCCAAGAACATAATAGTAGTATACTGAAACACCAAACTGTGTTCTTTGTTCACATTTATTAGATTACTATACTCTGTACAGCTTCTCTAAAAACGAATACCGATTCACTTATGCCCATCCCCACGACCATACCAATGACGCATGCTGGTACTGCTGTATTCTAAACAGCAGATGAAAATGTGATGTTCATGCTGTTTATTGGACCGTGCACCATTGTGATAGCTGTAGAATAAAAAAAACCAACTAGATGTCACTTGTTATATTTACTTTACTTCTTAGATACTCAGCATGTTTCAGGCATTAATATGTCCATCTTCAGGAGTTTGCGACTGTGTTGTTGAACTACAACACTGGCTGTATTGTTCTTGGATTGGTGTGTGTTGGAGTTAGGGTGCGGTTCGGCTAGGATGGTATCCGGGCTGCCGGCTGAAGCACAACTCAGTCAATGTGGTAGTTCAAACTTACTTGCTGAGTAACTGATATGACAGTGAGGGTCAGTACATCACCCCCTGACTTGATCAGATCCACCACTTGCTTGTGTGTTGCTCCTTCCACAGTCACCCCATTTCTGAAATCCAACAAATATATCAATGTTATTTAAGTCTTCAGGCTTTCACGGCAAGAACTGTTCAGATTGTGGCCTTACGGGTTGTGACATGTCTGGTAGGTACATACCAAGCTGCAAGGTCAACGTCAATACAGAATAGAATGCGGTCCAGTTATACAGGCAAGCTGCCAGGTATTTGGTCAATCTGGCTGTCACAAACCGCAAGATCGGGAAATGAACATATAAATGCCACCAACGGAAGGTAATTGCAGTAGGCAATTTTTAGAATTCCAGACAAAACAATACTGAGAATGACGTATCCTGCGACAGAGTCCACAGACTCTAACACAGAGGTCTTTATTTTCAAAATGTCATACGGTTTCACAATAGATGCGTAAATGTAATTCAATTTGCGGCTTCCATGCGCCAATTTTCACCAAACTCACAAATGGTCACCAGGACTATGTTCAGGTCTCTTATATAAAATTTCGCCCAAATCGGACAGCAAATGTGGAAAACCTGGAAAGAAATCAATTCACGCCCCAAAGTATGGCTTTTACTGGGCAGAATTTCACAGAACTGCTCAGTAAATTTTTGTGGACAGCTCATGACCAGAATGGTATCCAAATAGGACCAAAAAAAATCGGCAGTACGAGGAAAATTCTAACAACAAAGTATGGCTTTCACTGAATCTATTTTTATCGAACGCATTAATTTCTCCACAGCTACTCAGCAGTAACATGGGGACATCTCCTATATCAAATTGCGCCCAAATGGGTCAAGAAATATGGAAAGTATAGGTACAAAAGCCCTTACGTAAAGAACGTCAATGAGACGATGTTTATAAAATTTATGCTTGCTTGAGAACTTTCGGTAAAAAAAAAACTCCTACGCCAAATTTCATGAAAATACGACAACCGGTTTATACGTCGATACTACGCCACGGACGGGAGGACGTAGTTTCCACGTACAATATTCTTCCCCCCTCCCCCTCCCCCTCCCCGTAATAAACGCCTAATAATACTGGGTTTCAAGCACTTTTTGTTACTCCAACAAATGTGAATATCGTCACGGAACTACAGCATCCTGATGAAATTCAACTTTCCTTTTTCGTGATAATATTTCGGAACAATTCATATGGCGTTCTTCTGGGTACGTTCATCGTACGTTGCAACAAACATTTTGGAGGAATGTACCGCCCCCATTTTCACTTGGCAATGAACACACATTTGTACAGTACTTATCCAAAGGATCTACTTTTCAGTTTGCAATTTAATGACATTACATTTACTATTCTAACATTCGTCTGTGTACGACAAAACTTGATGATATGTAGAATTCAGACTGTAGTAGAATTAGTCACACGTAATACTGATGTTACCTGCAACAAAGTGTTCAAACACCAAACACCTACTATCACCTAAAGAGACTATAGCACAGTAATTACTAATACAAGCACATGTACTTGTCGGTCTGAAGTTCAAACTTCAGTGGCTACGCCCCAGTGACTCTTCCAGTTACACAGAAAGACACATTCTATTGGTCCAAATGCGCGCGCGAACCTGACAACGACGTCACGGAAGGCGCAGGAATATCCTAGCAGTGTTGTTCTAATGCACAGACACTCCCCGACTTATGCAATTTCAGACACGAACAAATTAAAAAAAAAATAATAATAATAATAATGAAATAACAGCATGTTTTGAAACGCGTACGGCATTCTTGCTGGCGGGAATGAAAGCACATTGAGCCGATAGTGGCAGCAGATAACGCAGGCTGCAGGGCGGTCATGCTGCGGCCGGTCAAGTTCCAGCGTGTTGGGTCTTGGATTTCAACTTTCACCCTCTTGTACAGCCAACACACATGCAGCGCACAATACCATATATGTATACTCACTTTACGACTTGGTTGCGGACCTCCCGGAACGTTAAAATTGCGCCAGTCGAGGAATGTCTGTACCGGCGCAGTGCTGTCACACAATGCAGCAACGTACAGGACTAGGAAAAGTGGAAGGGGAGACGAATGACAGGACAAACAAAATCCATGTACGGGAGAACGATGGAAAGGAGATAAAAGAAAGAACTACAGGTAAAGAGTAAAGGGATAATACATACGCATACATTATTGACTTTGGTATTTTCAGCGAGTCAAAACTTGTTACAAAACGTTTAGGTACTTTGGAACATAACTGCGATATGCCATTGCAATTATATGACAAGAAACGACCTCTTTGTACGTCATGATGAGATTTAAGGTCGTGCTTCTATGAATATTTTTAGAGGAAATAAAAATAACAATAAACATAGCTCTGGGTTCAGTCAGTTTGATGTTTATACATGGTGTTCGGGTCATCTGCAAACCGAGAGCACTGCGCGGAGGCAGAGGAGTGTTGTGAAGTGCAGTCTTTGTGCTCCAAAAGCATACCGAACTGATTGATTAAAACAGTGCAAGTGACAGTGACGTCAATCAGCACACTTCTGATAATTGCACTGACAACATGGCAAAGCAGTACGCTGTAAACGAAACACACCACTCTCGTCCCGTCATACGCTGACTAACTTCATTCATGAAAACGGCACTGCGTATGTCAGCAGTAATGGACACAATTATGCTCCCAACACGTATATAAAAGTAACACAATAAACTGGAAATGTACCTACCCAAACTGAGGCAAATTATGTTCATACCAATATATTTTTATCTTAAAGGGTTGAAACAAAGAAATAATTTTCTCTGGCTTACTCTCCCTTATGACCGCCTCTGTGGACTAGTGGTCAGAGTTTCTGGCTACAGATACAGAGGTCCCGGGTTCGATCCCCGGCGCTACCAGATTTTCTGAGTAGTAGTGGGTCTGGAACGGGGTCCACTCAGCCT
>Ga0123352_10016857_pt1 | contig 11645 bp, 4 predicted proteins | sample TergutLab28metaG_FD_89700 | JGI IMG/M metagenome (GOLD analysis project Ga0123352, IMG submission 89700) | Labiotermes labralis P1 segment gut microbial communities from Petit-Saut dam, French Guiana - Lab288 P1 | ecosystem: Host-associated > Arthropoda: Insects > Digestive system > Gut ...
GAACAAATCATGCGTCAAGATCGGAGGATCACTCTCGATGATCTCTGCATTTTGGTTCCTGAGGTTTCTCGAAGCACCATTGGTAGGACTTTGACTGAAAAGTTGGAATATCGGAAGGTGTGCACAAGATGGGTCCCACGCATGCTCACAGAAGACCACCAACGGCAACGCATTGACTCCTCACGTGAATTTCTTCAGCGCTATGCAGACGAAAATGACAACTTTTTGGATTCCATTGTCACGGGTGATAAACCTGGGCGTTCCACATCACACCTGAGACCAAACATCAATCACGTGAGTGGCGGCATTCCTCTTTGCCCAAGCCGCGAAAATTCAAAACAACACAGTCTGCCGGCAAAGTCATGGCAACTGTGTTTTGGGATCGAAAGGGGGTATTGTTGGTCGACTTCATGGCTAATGGGACCACAATAAACGCTGACAGGTATTGTGAGACACTCAAAAAACTCAGACGGGCGATTCAGAACCGGAGATGAGGAATGCTGACCAAGGGCGTATGCCTTCTCCACGACAACGCTCGCCCCCACGTCACCCGTCAAACCATTGCTCTCCTGGATCAGTTTGGATGGGACATCATCACCCACCCACCCTATAGTCTGGACTTGGCATCCTGTGACTACCACTTATTTCCTAAGTTGAAAGAACATTTGGCTGGAAAGTGCTTCAGCGACGATGACGAGGTGAAAGTTGCGGTCCAACGCTTCCTCAACGACATGGCGGCGAGCTGATATGACATGGGCATACAAAAACTGCCTCTGCAAAAATGCATCAACTAAAATGGCGATTATGTAGAAAAACAGAGGAATGTTCAAACTTTAAAATGATGTATCAATTATTGAAAATAAATGTTTCTTTCCATTTCTAAAAAACTTGGAGACCTTACTTTTGACATCACCCTCGTACGTTTAGCAGCGTGGATAAAAGAAGAAACCTTAGAGACCAAGACATCACGGAACCGATATTAGAATCAGACTCTTGACACACATTCATCGGAAGACAAAGACACTTCTGCTCAGAGTGACGGTGACACTAGGGACACAAACTTCACACAGTGGACTCAACAATACACACTATACTACTGTACCTGCACTCCACAAGTTTACAAGAGGTCCCAGCAGGTTATAAAAAACAGAGGCACCTCACATCAATTAACACTCTTCCCCAATAAGCATTTCCATTCTCCTCATTTTTGAAATTATACAATTGTTGGTGGAAGAGACAAACAGATATTATCACCAGTACTTGGACATACTGTACTAAAGATGGTCCCTACTGACTGACGCAACAATTCAGGAAACGTGTTTGTTTTTGGCAATTATTGTGCAGATGGGACACGATCACAAGGACATGCTGAAAGATTAATGGTCGAAACTAGAACAGTACTTCATAGCCTTTTACAGAAACACTAGGCAATGATACTTCTTTTATATATTTAGATTTCTACAGTTTAGTGATAATAAAAATGAACCTGAAAAGACAGACAAAATTTACGATTGACTGTGGAAAATGAGAACTATATTTGACAAGTTCAGTGATTTATATGCTAAATATTACAGTCTGACCAAACAATGAGCAGTTGATCAAATCACTGTGCTCTTCAAAGGTAGAGCCATATTCAAACAGTATATACCAAAGAAACACAAGTGGTTTGGGATAAAGTTCTACAAGTTGTATGATTCTAAGGAATATACTATCAATATGACCACGTATTTAGGCAAAGACAGGAAATGGGCAACTCCTTCAATGACAGCTACACACGCAACTGTAACAAGACTTGCAGCAAGGAATGAACATGTGGGACACAATTTCTACATGGGCAGTTTCCATTCATCTCCAGCATTATTTGATGATTTACATACTAAGACAATACACTGCTGTGGGACTGTTAGACCAAATACAAATGGGATGCCGAAGAAATTTGGACATAAAATGAATTTGAAAAGGGGTGATCTAAGACTAAGGTGAAAGGTTATGTGATAGCCATTGTATGGAAGGGCAAATGAAATGTATTCTCCATCATTGCCGGGTAACTGCTGTGATGAGCATGGAAAAGCTGTGAAACCAGCCATAACACAGTACTATAATAGACACATGGGATATGTGGGCAAATCTGGCCGCATAACCAGCTCTTCCTCTACTAGCCAACGGACTTGAAATTGGAAAGAGAAGCTATTTTTCCACTTTCTGGACCTTACCATAATCAACAGCCTTATAATTCTCACCTATTGTGGTTCAAAATTATCACACCAACAATTTGGACTGACATTGGTGAGGGACCAAACACAAGAGACAAGAAGGGTGCCTCGACCTCAGACCACAAGACAAATACAACAGGCCCCATCCATGAGCCAACTTCAAAGACTTGACTCAAGGCTCAACACACTGGTTCATGCAATGTAAGAGAATTCAGTGTCACGTGTGTTCCGCCAAAAATAAAGAAACAAGAACAAAATACAAGTGTCAAAGCAACATAGGGTTGTGTGCTACCCTATGTTTCCAGGTATATCACATCACACTGTATTTCTGTGAACCAACTTACAATAAACTGGAGAAGCAGAACACACAATTGTAAGTAAATATTACCACTGTAATTACTGCACTGATAACTTTCAGTAGCAAATTCTTGATGAAATGGGGGTGAAGGGGGTGTGGATTTTACAGAAGGGTGTTTATGAAGTAACAGAGACCTGTTGGAAGGACCCATATGTGTATTTGCTCCATATCACCAGTATGAGGAAAGTATAAGAACCACTAACTAGAGACATCTGTACACAAATCATTTATGTTGGGAGAGCAAAAGATTGTTAGTAAGAAAAATTAAACCTCATTAATGGTAATTTTAACTAGAATTAAATTTCACATCATCTTCTATGCTTATAACAGCCCTTTACATAAATAATGTGACGTTATTATACATGCAGAAAATGTTAAAAACTACATGGTGTTGCAGGACAGTGTTTTCGTATTCGGCGGTGAAGGGCATTTAAATACTGGCACAGCATTTTCCCATTCAGACATGAAGGGCTAAGAATGACATAAAAAGTGACAGTGAAACACCTCATTTCACTTCTGTATGGACTACCTCAAACTGAATGTAATGGACAGAAGTGTAAAATCTGATAAATAATAAATATGCAATCAAAAAATGTTGGTTCTTTCCTGGGGGAAAAGCAGCCAGGGCACAAAGTTAAGCACCCAATTCCATCTAACACTGAGGTTAAGAATAAGTGGGCTATGCCTCTACTCCCCCCATATGCCTTCATGGCACTGACAGGAAGAACTTTACCATTACATGAGATGTCACACCATGTTTGATTGGTAAACATATACAAATGTCTAGAACTGTAGTGCCTCTATCTGTCTGAACATGAGTGAAGAGAATAGCAGAATGATCCTCCTAAACACTGGTAACTGTTTGCCAGTCAATATGGTGTAACAAGCCAAAACACTTGAATCTTTTTCTGGGGCCTTCTCATTTGAAGAACTACAGAGTTTAAGGCCCGTTAACAACAAATGTGACTGTGCAGCTCTCACAGTGGCAGTTGATCTGGATTCTAATTTAAACAAAGAAGAACACTTACCTCGTTACAGCCCTGAACCGTTCCTGTCCCGCTGTATCCCAAATCTGCAGCTTGATTTTCTGTCCCGACACTTCAATTATCCTTGTGCCAAATTCTACTCCAATTGTATGAGGACAATCAGCCATGACTGCAACAAGATGAAATAACGACTTGGTACATGGGCTTTATGTCATGACATGTTGCAAAAACTACAGCTCTTCAGACGGTATGCGAAGTACTTTTTCATCTAAATATTTTTCTCTTATAAAACATCCATCATAGCATGAATGTACCCTATTTTATATGTTTCACTTACATCCTAAAGCAACAGACATTAAATATGAATGACTTTGGCTAGTAATGAAGTTGCAGACACAGTAGTCAGTGTCTGCAGACTAAGTCATGATGACATCATTAAAGCTAGAATTGTGATTACACAGGATTTTTGTGCTTTTCATGTCCTTGTCAGACACTAACATTAAGGGTCAGTTCTGTATAACATATGATCCATGAAAAACAAATATGAGCATGTACAAGCCTGGTACCTTGTTCTGCAGCAGATGAAATTTTCTTCCTCTTATAAACTAATCTTCACACCATTAACCAACTTTATTCCATTAAATTACTGCATATTTACATCCTTTACTATCAAACAGCAGGTCACACTTCATTCCTTTAAATTAATGTGATGCTCTGTAAGCACCAAAACTTTGAAACAAAAATTTCAATGACACACACACATTTCAATCGTGGCTCCTTCCTGTGATGCGTAATTTGTTGTCACTCCTCAGACATTAAAACAAGACAAACTGCATTTAAATTAGCTGGTATGAGCACCAGGATACAGGAATTTAAATGGAATGGATGATGGTTAAATACACGGAAAAAATGTGCACTTATAGCAACTGTTGGAGTTGTATATATTTTGTCCAATTCTTATCCAGTTTCTCTGAAATGTCCCATCATGTGATAGCTTTGTGGATGTCAGAAAATGTTATTTCACAAAGATCCAGTAATTTACCAGAAAGCTTCTTTATTTAATAGGATAATTTAAAGATGACAGGAAACGGAGATGAAAAGAAACCTCACAGAAGTGAAGAGATAAAATAAAGTACAAGGAAGCTAAAAAAAATAAGGTAATGCCACAAGCTTTATTTTTTAGTTCAATGTGCTCATGGCACATGCACAGCACATAGTACATATCGGACACTGATGTAGTCAAGCATATGTCTCACACTGCCACCAAGGTTTATACTGTGGCGTAGAATATATCATTGTCAAGTGTCTCTAGCCAGTAGCTGACAGCTTACACATCAGCATTTGTTACAAATCACTTGTCAGCCACATGCTTCTTAAGAGGTCCAAAGAAATCGAAATCACTTTGCTCCATACTTCCAACCACACTTGTAACTGGTTACAGAATTACAGCTGGCAGGATATGCCTTATATACAGTCCTGACCTCATGCCCAGTAATTTCCACCCCTTTTGACCCCTTCCGAAGCAACTAGCTGGCAAGGAATTTGCAACAACACAGATGTGAAGCAAGCTGTCACACCCTCTCTACAGAAATTTGAAAATGACTTCTTCTATGCCAGGATACAAGCCTTCATGTCACGGTGGGATAAATGCCTAAACCTCAATGATGATTACACGGAGATCTGGTGTGTACCATGTGTTATCCATGTGTCTTGTATACATCAGAGTCAAAATCAAGTTCTCAACATCATAGTGGTGGTTACTTTATTTTATGAAATTCCTTTGCAAAGTTAAGATATTATGGGAAAAACTAGGTTAAGGGAATCACAGACACATAAATCATACTAATATGTAAATTAATGATTAATAAACATAAAAACATTTGTGCTCGTGATTAATGGAATCATGTTACTGCTCTTGGCTAAAGCTGTCAGGTGATCGAATGACATGGAATCCATGGTTCTGTTCTAGCAGTAACAGTGTACCCTAGCACAGCTACACTGTATACTGTTCAAAACTTAATAAATCTAAATGTCTGTAGATCAATACCAAATTAATGGAATTAAAAAACAGGAAGACGGTGAATGAATATTCAAGTCACACCCAAAAACTCCACCACAATACATGCATACGCATTAACAGAGGAGTTAGTATGCATGGTATCAAGAGTAAAGCATAACCGCAAAACAGAAAATGTGAGTTATACATATCAACCATCTTAATGCATAAAATCCAAGTTCTGTGTGCAAGGCTCCAACTTCCTCTTGGTTCACAAAATCTATATTGTAGTTTCCACAGTTATGATACAATGATGTTTTCCTTTCCACTGTTTACCCCCAAGTGACTCCCTGTTAAATTTTCCAGACAACAGACTTCCAAACAAAGTTCGCTCTCTTGCCAAGTGTTTTCCAGTATGTTATAATTGATCTCTGCTACTGAATGTGATGCAGTTCCTCATTTCCTCCTAACTTCTAACGTTCTTTTCACACAACATTTTTTGAACCGTGCATTGTGATATACCTATGTAATAAGAACCAACAAAATGTACTTTTACATTAATGTTTTAATTTAATTAGTGTGTCTTTGGCATGTTTTGAACATCTAATTGTTCATCCTCAGGAAGACTTGCACATGCAGTTTTATGGTATTGCTTGATGCGTCCATATAAGCAGTATGGTCAATGGCAGGAGGTGTTTCTTTTCACAGACTATGTTCTTCATAAAACCCACATAAAAAATCCAGTGAGGTGAGGTTAAATTTCCTGGATTCTGTAATGTAAAAGAACACCATCTTCTTGAGATGTGGGAAACTTGGCCAATAGCAAAATTTTCAATTGTATGCACACATTTCTAGTCAGTCACCCCAACACAAGGAGAAGAAATTAGTGATGCAATCTTTCATCGGCCCATACCACACATTCACTTCTAGTGTGTTCCTTGGAAAATGCAGCATAACATTAGGGTTCCTAGACCCATCTAAGTGCCACTTTTCACCTGCTGACTTTGTTACACAGGTGGAAGGTTTAATGCCGCTGCACTAGTGTATTTTTTTTCCACTGACCTAATTGCAATTCACATAACTAAACATTTCTGTACCTGCATATAGATGCAGGTGGTCTTTCACTTGGATAGTTTGTACATTATCACTGCCTTATTTTTTAATACATGTCTGTCTGTTTTGAATTGAAGTACATTTATTCATTAATACCACTGACTTCGACAAGCTGTACTTCGGGGTATTCGCTCTCAGGTCCATGGTAGCTAATAGAAATGTCATGTCTATACGGCTGCTCTGTTTGTCAGTATCACTATTCACATAAGCTAATTTTTACTTGAAGAAGTAACACCAAAATTTAAAAATATATGTATAGCTAAAAACAAAAGCTATGAAATGGAGATTGAAACCACATCCCAAAACTCCAGCATAGGTATTTCAATGTGTTGTCTATTAGGTCTGAGCTAGAAAATTAAACAGAAAATTTACATTTATAATATCAAATGTGCATACAACTGTACGGGTTTAAGCCAATGGATGGCCCGACAACCACATGTTGCGATGGAATATGTAGAAACATAAATGATTAAATAATAACAACAACAACAACAACAACAACAACAGCAGCAGCAGCAGCAAAGGTTTTAAAACATGTTATCGCATAGTGTTCATGGATCTTTGAACCAGGCAGCATATTTTAAAAATACTGTAATAATTTATGACATCATCAAGGACATCACACATTGAAAGATATTTATATTATAAAATGTAGACATTACATAATTCCTAAATAATGCGAAGAGACAAAGGGATGAAATCGGGTTGACTGGAAAAAGAATAAAAGCTGTACAGGTAAAGCTGCCACTATGCATGCCACAAAGGCTTATAAGGGGAGAAGAGGACTAGATCCACTCATTCTTCATCTCAACACTGGAAAGGAGATGAGAGGTCACCTTCAAGCCCCAGCCACTTTGCACAAAGGGCAAGAACTGACATACCCATCGAAGAGGAGACTGGATGGGCCCCAGAGCTGGTCTATATGTTTTGGAGAAGACACAAATCTCTTGCCCCTGTCAAAAATCAAACCCCAAATTTTCCACTCTGTAGTCATGCTACTATACTGACTATGCTATCCCACCTTCCTAGAATGGAAATTGTTTAAAATAAATTTGTTTACAACAGTGGTGACATATGGAAGAGTTTTATCTACAAAAAGATACAAAGACATGCCCTTGTGCCAAGATGGGAAAAATTATCCAATTAAGAAATACTATGTGCCCGTATTACCAAATGTAACAAAAATATGGATACATACCAAGGCAACTATTAGCAGATTAACAGCAAATGAGGCGACATTTCCAAACCTACTAAGAGGAAAACCGTAAGATACTGCATTTATAGCTAAACATCTTGGAAAATAAATTAATAAAGATTAAAAAAAGAAGAAATAAAAAAACATGTAAACAGAATCAAAGACAAGTGTCCCTACTCTTAATGATAATCATGACATCAACTTTCTTGAAACGGCACTCACCATACAGTCAAACAATAAACCTCATCAGCATCAAAACTGCAACACTATATATATATATATATATATATCTAGACACACACATACATATATATATATATATATATATATATATATGCATGCATATATACATACAATGATCCTGAATATATTTTCAACACAGCAACAACTTACAGCCTGGTTGGCCTTCATGGCTTCCAATTATGTAACAGTAAATGAATCTGCAAATGGCAGTATGTTCCCCTACATCTTCCAGAAAAGTAGTATCACAAAAGGAACACAAAATACAGCTTTCTTGTCCAACATAAACTACGAGTTCTGCAGTAGCTATGGCTTTGCCACTAGCAAGCAGTGTTGCACCCCTCTTATACAGCCCATACCTCAGAACTCATTGAACTGCCTGTTATCTTCTACCATCTCTAGTCTCCAAACCATAAATTGGGTGGTATGATTTACCCTTCACTATCTGCGAATGCTGGAGAATGCCACAAAAACGGGCTTTATTTTTTCTCTAACATCCAACCCCTTATCTGAACACTCACTTTAACTTTCTGACTACTGATAAAAAATGAACCACATATTTTTCTTCTCCAGTTTAAAATAGATTAATTTTTATTCATCCTATTTGACAAAAGTTTCCAACAGCTTCACCTTTGTTGGTGGCCCCAAGCTTTGCCCAGTTGTGCTTCTACTAAAAGAAGCTATGAAGATGAAGAGTACAGAACACTGACAGAATAATAGTAAGACAGTAGAACCAAAGCACTCAGAAAAAGTCTGCCCCAGTGCCACTGTGTCTAGCATAAATCTCATGTGGACTGGCATGAGTTACCATCACTATTTATCTCAAGTATACACACAAATTACATTCCTACCACCCACAGAACACAGTCTGTATCCATAATTTAAAAAATCGGCTGCTGTTGTTAGGATGATAATCATCATTTATTGCGACAACCATAAAAACCACAAAAATCCACTCAGGTAAAATACAAGTTTTTCAGTGTAACAGCATATGGTGCACATAGTCACCAATAACCTTTAAAGCGGCAATAATACCACTCTCCGGCCACAAACGAGCAAAAAAAAAAGTGTTAGAATATGCGCTAGTTACAAATATCGTTTGCTTACTTCTTGTGGTCACATAGTCGTAACGCTCAATGAACGACGAACACTACTACTTACACTTTTTTTCTGTAAACTGATGAAGCAAGCATGATTTCCCTACTCCCATATCCCCTATAATTATGTACTTGAATATATAGGAATAGTTGTATGGCCCAGCTGACATTGTCACACCTGTAAGCATGGTAAAAAGGTAATGGTTTCAATACACTGACACCGCAATCCCTAAAAAAAAGGTGGGGTTAATTTGAGTTTCGTTATTATTTCCTTACGAACCAGGAAATATGTAAAGATATCCTCCACCAGAAAAATTATTTTATGGATGCATTTTTAAAAACGAACATATAAACACGTACTCCATGTTCACAGAAGAAAGACTAACATGCGAACGTTTTGTTACAACCAAAAATTAAGACACTAAATACCTTCCAGCACACCACGGAAATAAATGAAATACTTATCTTTAGTAGCAACTCACAGTGCTGTTTACAAAGTCTTACAAAGAAAGCTACGAAAACTATCTGTGTAAATGATACACTTGTATTACAAGCAAAATTTCAGAACTTTCAACCGAGAAATAAAATCCTGACAAAATATGGCCGACGATTGTCATGCAAGCACAACTCGGTGGTCATAACAAAGTATATTACCAGGTACGTATGTGTATTTAGCCCACTAATTGGTGAGATTAAATATAATATAATTAATAAATTTATCTATGCGATAAAAGTTACATTATTGTGCAGACTATAATATAACACAATTCATTGAGTTCTGTCATTTCCTACTTCCTGTATCTATATATCCGTTTCGGAGATACCCGTCATACACTACTTGCATTACTGAACTGTTAAAGTGGTTGCCCATACTCTTGGCGGGATGTCAGTACAATTTCCGAGAGAATATTTCACACCCAAGAAGGTGCCACTAACGGTAGGAAAATGAATATCAAAGGCTGAAGTGGAAGAAATATTTTGTCCACAGAATAAGGCGGGGTATTAAAGAAGTCCCTAAATAATAAACGTGGTCGAAAATTCGCATTCAAATTTTCGTGACCAAAATTACATGCATACATTAACTCCGTTGTACTAATTCAAATAGCAACGCACGGATTAGCCACTAACGTGTCAAGTTTCCCCCAAAGCAGGATATGAAAATCCATACCTTTGTAGTTGATAGAGCCGAATAACTTTACTGGGAATTTAGTAACTAACTCTGCCCATCATTCGAGCGGTACCAGCTTCGAAATTCTGTCACGGTATTGACAAATATAGCTGCAATATTTTCAGTTTACTGACGCTTAGAACCACTGTTTGTGCTATTAACATAAGGCAAGAATGCATCAATAGTAAGTATTTGGAATCATCAGGGCAAAGAAGAGATTAAATTTCAATATTTAACCAGTACGAATTACTACAGGCAGGTCTCGTTGTACGCCAAGGAAACGTTCCTGAAAAACGTCACGCAAATCGAACACAGAATTCCCATTTAACCCTTATCCTGCTAACGTGGAGAATATGGTGAGCTCATAATAATGCCAGCAAATGGCAGATGGGATTTAACTCGGCGTTTAAAGGGTTAAAACGGTGTCTATCATGGGTGTTAGAGGACTGGCAACCTCATCCTACATAGTGTATGACTACACCGCTATTGAATATACAGACGTATAGAGTATAGATCTACTGTATATACATTTCTATACTATATATATTTCTAATACTTACTTACTTACTCCATGGTGCAGAGTCCTTCTTGAGAAGCTAACTGGTTTGCAGCTAGTCAAGAAATTCCCCGCATTTCACCGAAACCGAAGGTTCATTACCGCACTCACAAGCGTCCGCCAACTATCTCTATCCTGGGCCCGCCCAATCCAGTCCATATACCCATATCCTACCTCCTGGAGATCCATCCTAATATTATCCACCCATCAACGCCTAGGCCTCCCCAGTGGTCTCTTTCCCTCCGGCTTCCCCACCAAGAACCTATACACCACCTCTCCTCACCCATACGCGCCACATGCCCAGCCCATCTCATTCTCCTCGATTTTATCACCCACACAAGATTGGGTGAGGAGTACAAATCATTTAGCTCCTCATTATGCAATCTCATCCATTCTCCCGTTACCTCGTCCCTCCTAGGTCCAAATATTCCCATCAACACCATGTTCTCAAACACCCTCAGCTTCCTTTTCTCCCGCAATGTCAGCGACCAAGTTTCACACCCATACAAAAAACAGGCAAAATTATAGTTATATATATCTTGATCTGGGTTCAGGTAAACAAGGAGGGCTTGAAACTAAATGGTACACATCAGCTTCTGGCTTATGCCAATGATGTTAATATACTGGGAGGAGGTATACATACTTTAAAGGAAAACACAGAAGCTTTAGTAGCTGCTACTAGGGAGATTGGACTGGAAGTAAGTGCTGATAAAACTAAGTACA
>Ga0123352_10016858_pt1 | contig 11644 bp, 6 predicted proteins | sample TergutLab28metaG_FD_89700 | JGI IMG/M metagenome (GOLD analysis project Ga0123352, IMG submission 89700) | Labiotermes labralis P1 segment gut microbial communities from Petit-Saut dam, French Guiana - Lab288 P1 | ecosystem: Host-associated > Arthropoda: Insects > Digestive system > Gut ...
TGTCAAACCATTAAAATCACATTATCTGATTAAAATGGATTTAAAATATCTCCTACATGTTTCAATCCCTCTATGGGATCATCCTCAGGGAGTGTAAATTAGTGTAGGAATGAAGTTACTAAGTTCCTACACTAATTTACATTCCCTGAGGAAGATCCCATAGAGGGATTGAAACATGTAGGAGATATTTTAAATCCATTTTAATCATATAATGTGATTTTAATGGTTTGACAAGTATGTGCAATTAGTTGGTCTTAATAAATATTGTTAATAAGAATATTGGCAAAAGATATTAGTGATAACAGACACGAAAGGAAACACATAAGAGGGTGAATGAGAATAATGAATAAAATGTTAATAGAAAGGAAGTAGAGAAAAACAGAAAGAAAAATGAAATTTTCTAATTTTTCACCGACGCGCGTAGAATTTTGAAATTCATTTCAATTTTTAACTTTCGTAGAACTTTCGTGAGGGGAGCGACCCGTAACAAAGCCCTCAAAGCCTCTAATTACTCAAAATAACAAGAGGTATTCATAAAAATGGGGGCATACGTTCGAAACTGTGATAATTTCCAGAGGACCGTTCGAGTGGCTAAACCTTAAACCTTAATTCTACAACAATAAACTGTAGTGTCCCCTTTATTTTCACCTGAAACTTCTACGACGTTTGCTCAGCACGACAGTTCCACTTTCATGTCTCAGACAAAAGCGGAGCAACTGTTTAAACCGCTGCTTTTACGTTACTGTGCACACATCGTTTGTGAAATGCGTCGAGGTAGAGAATTCGGATTCAGCAGCACTAGATAGCTCGTTTTCCTTTCTGTACAAGCAAACGAACATTGCACAGTCAATATAAGCTATGTAGTACGTTTAAAGGGGAAAATGAAATTAGCGAGTCGAAAATAGAAATGTAGGCTAAAGCCAGTTTACCAACTAGTGCGGTTGTTTAGTAAGGCAAGGTACTTAACGAACTATTCAACTACACGGCGGAGACTGATAGTTAATCAGCTGGTCACGAAATTCCTTCCCCTCTTAGCAGAAAATTTGAAAAAATTCATCTCACCCTTCACAAAAACCCGTCAAGAAACCCACAATAAGCCAGCCGATTCCAGTCTATACTGTTGCATCTTTCACAAACCCCCCACCCCAAGGAAAAAAGATTTAGTTTCATGATTTATGTTGTAACTAGCATGATACACTTTTATCTGAAGTACTCTGCTATGCGAAACATTGAGAATTCTGAAGAGTTAAACTGAAGCTGGTGGAAGAGGAAGAAGAAATAAGGAAATCGTTTTGATAGAAACCCATTATCAAAAAATTTAGATCTCGTCTGGCGTCCGTCTCTACAAGTCAAATCGTGATGCTACATTGATATACGTCATGGCACTGAATTATTTGTCACATTCGACGGGCGTCACTCATTCACTTGTCAGCGAGCACAGCAAATCCTCGCCAGCTGCTAGGGTACCTTCGTGAGAAACACTGGCAGTAATAAAACCAAGGTCGTTTTAGAAGCTGGGACGAAGTAATACAAACTTTTTTCCAGCTACTGTGGACCTCCTGCTGAAATTACCAACTTTGTCACGTGTACCAACATTAAAAACCCCAGATACACAAAACAAATGCTGTAGCTGGTAGAACTGACCACAAATGAAGAATAATGTTTGTCTGCAATTCGCTTCTAAAAAACAAAGTGTTGCCAGTTACGATTTCCTCTCTCAGGCAACTTAATGCCTGTTGTAGCCAAAAGTTATTCTAACCTGAATGTTCTTCGTTTTGATTTTAAGCTTTCGCCGTGTTGTATATGTAATATGTTTTCTTTTGGGTAATTCCCCGGCGTCTGAGTTCTAATAGCCGACGTTTCGGAACCTTATATCAGTTCCATCTTCATAGACAGGTGGATGAAGTATGACAGGGGATGGGATGTGTAGTGTATTTATACCTGACAGGGTTCTGGCAGGCTGGTGGAGGAGCCAATGGAAGGCGAGTGACCGGATGTGGGCGGGTAGGTGCACAACAGGTTGTGGAAGGGGACAGGTATATAAGTGCGAGTGCGGGTGGGATAATTGTAGTGTACTCGGCGGATGTCTTCCTTTTCTTTTCTTTTCTTCTTCTTCTTCTTAATCCTACCCCTCCTCCCTGCATTATTCTGCTGGTCTTGTCTGCCACTTACATAGTTCACATAATCTTTCCATTTCATAATTTTAAACTCCCACCGGGTGAAGTCCGAGTTTGGAAACAACGAGTCTTTGGGACGGTTATTATGTCACTGAGGCCGGGGGTCATCATATTCCTGCTCGGCCGTGCAAACTAAATTGAAAATTATAACGGCTTGTACGTCTACATACCTGCAGACAAATGCGTTGGATGTATTGTAATGAGATATTGTATTACAAGAAGCCACAGAATTCAAATGGTACTGTATACAGCAATTCATTGGAACGTTCGACATACATATTTCGTCGTCCGTCTTCGCTTCCTGTGACACGCACTGTAAATTTAACGGCTTATAGAACTGCCTTCAACCCGTCCTACTTCTAAACTAATGAACGCGTTCCCTGTCGAAAGACCTAATCAATTGTGAATACTTTGACTGAAATTATCCCTTCATAGCCATGGAAAAAACCTCATTATCTCACTCAGTGTAGTCAGTGTAGGGCAATGTTCACGTCCGTGTAGTTTCTTTCAGACGACACGAAAGGGCTTTGCTTCCAAGAGTACCTGTGGGTTGAATTACGTTGTTATAAAGAAGTATAAGTTAAGAAGTAATGAAAATCTTGGTTACCTAGCAACGGCTCCTGCGACGACGAGGACGGCAGCGCAAATAGCTGAACAAATGACAATGGCTGCAATGTGTGCTCCCTTCATTATGAGCTCGGAGCCATCTGCAATGTGACACATCCAATTTGCAATATCCGTACGAAAATCTAACTAAAATTTACATAAATGATTGTCATTAATATTTATAATAAATAGCCCTCGTTCCAGGTTATACCTGAACAGATCACTGTTGTTCTAAGCCACAAGTGTAAATATAAGAAGCGTAGAACGGTGCGTACCAAATTGGAGTAGATCCACATTTCTTTAAAATGCCTAGCTTGAAATTTTAAGATTTGAAGGATTGTTGAAACAAATATATCACAGCAGATAAAAATCTGTTTCCCGCACACGCAAACACACACACACACACACACACACACACACATGCGCGCGCGCGGGGCATATCTCGATAGTAATTGAGGTGAATTACCTAGTGAAAAACGCTCTTTATGTTACAATCCGCAAAGACAATAGAAATGAATTCGTACTCATTGTGTTATCATTTGTTAATATCGCGTCTGACCCTTCAGAACTAACCACTCCACACCTCCATACTAACTGTTCCGATCCCACAACACTAAAACAAAAGTAATTCGACTTTAAATCATTGTATCCTCTACCCTCTCTTATGTTAATGTACATTTTAATGGAGTTCTAACCAACATCTTTCATCATAACATACATTAGCACATAGAAGCTTATAGGTCGCAAAATAACTGTCATTCCAGCAGATAATCACAAGGATTTTTTTCCTGTAATAAACGCTCTGATTTGTCTACCAGTTGGATTCTCCTTTTTAATACTGGCAGTGCTATCTTGCTTTTGGCCAAGGGTGAGGCGGAGTTCAGCTGTGAGTAAGTATTGGCCAGTCACAGTAAAGCAACCCCAGCCTCAAGCTCTTACCTCTCTGACCAGAATCCACACAAACTTCATCCTCCCCCAGGTCACATGTAACGCCATCTTTGATTCTGGGCCAGTTTTTCAGTGAAGGAACCAGAGGCACTAGAAGAAAATGAGACCCGATTGTGGTCCTGTTGGTTCTGCGTCTATTACTTGCTTCAATCCGAAGCAGCGGTCGCCATTTGGACATAACCGTGTTGCTTGTTGCTGTTGTGTTTATCAGCTCCTCGAACCAATCCAGCAATACAAATTGGTAAACACATGTCTCTTCAGCACAGCTGTTATTGTGTGGTAACGCAGAATTCTCTTGATGTCTCCTGACCCTTGAATTCAACAGTATCTTCAAGCCTTCCTTCACATGTTGCCAAAGTTCCCATTCCTCCTGTAAAGAAAATACGAAATCCGGCATAAGAAAATAACAAACTCTCGGTATCAAACCGTACTTAAAAGAAGTACCCTGAGGGAAAATACATTTTCTGTTATTATACAGCCCAAAATTGTGTTTATAATAACTCGCCAGTGTAGCCCCTCATGACCAAAGTTAATCCAGTGTCCACCTAACTAGCCGCTTAGTACGTCCAGAAATTCCCTGACTCTTATGGATCCTGAAGGTCCATAGTCTTTTCATAATTATCAGCTACTGGACTTTAATCTGAGGCGAAACAATCCGTCCACACCACTACACTTTATTTTTTAAAGGTTGGCTTTAATTTTGTTCTCTCACACGTTCCTAGGTCTTCCACTTCGTATACTGCCTTCAGAGTACTCGACTAAACTTTCGTATGTACAACAACTTATCATGAGCTCCATGCATGTCATGTGTCTAGCTCATCTCATGTTCTTTTATTTAATCTCCTAAAGTGTGCGTGCATTTTGTGACAAATACGGATTACGAAGCTCAATCTGTATATGCTGCTTGTCTAATAAATATGTGTTTTATCACTGGCATAGGGGCACGAGGTGGCGCAGTTGGTTGAGACACTGCCCTACAAGCCGGGAGTTCGCGGGTTCGATTCCCGATGGTGTCACTGGAATTTTTTATTGACATAATCCTTCCGGCCGCACTATGGCCCTGGGGTTGACTAAACCTCTAACAGAAATGAGTACCAGGGATATTTCCTGGGGGTAAGGGCAGCCGGTGCGTAGGGCTGAAAACCTTACCAACTTCATGTGCTGATTATCTTGAAATCTGGGAACTTGAGTCTTCTGTAACCTTCAGGGTCTGTCCAGGCCTGTAATGGGATTGCTTTACCTTTACCTTATCAATGGCATAATTTTTCTGTTCTTGGATCACTTAACGATGCTCTAGACAGCTCATAATGCGTAGTATCTAATGATGGGATAATTAGTGTATAAATTGTAAATAACGTGGAAGGTAGCGGTTGCGGCCTAGTTTTGGCTGCTATCCCGGTGGGCTCTTTGCTTGGAAATACCAAGGAAAATCACAAAATCTCTCAGTCGATAGTCTATCACCAAAGGAAGTACTGATTTTAGAACATCTAGAATCCGAAGAACGAGTGCCGAACGCTAGACTACGATGTTAGATCAATCCTCCTTTACGTAAATTAGTGCTACTAGTATTGTTTCTGATAGAATTATGTGATGTGAAATAGAATAAAAAATTCGTCTGTTTGCCTGGCGCACTCACCTCAAGGTACCGGCTCAAATTGCCTGCGGCAGGAACCTGAAGACCGTGGTTGAACATCTCCTCTATACTGACACCTCTCTCAGTCACAGTGAACACCAGCATGGCCCTCTTGGTCGCCTGACTCATATTTTCTGGTGGCGAATATCTCTTCCACCTGCTGCCTGAATACACAGAAGATTCCAGGACGTTCGTCGTATCTACGTCAGCTGGCGAAATAGATAGCCTGCGTGTTTGTGTTGCTCTGGAGGCGCTATCGGTTCTGGGACTGGTGCCTGTGTGTTCTGAGGTTGAGAGGAAATGTGAAGGAGTTAAAGTTCCGTGGGATGGTTGAGATACTTTAGGTATTTGCGTGGAAGGGTGTTTAGGAGAACGCCTAGTGTTGGATCGGGAGTTTTGGAAGTATGTGTAACCTTCAGGACTTACAGGAGTTGGCTCGGGGGTAGAAAAAATGCGACTATTTGCTGGAGGGACAGGAAGAAATGGGGTAACCGATGTCAAGTGAACGGCAATTAAAGCGGTGTTCGGCAGTTGAGCCAACTTCAGAGAATTTATGGCGGAGAGAAGATTGTCTGTTAGCGTCGAACCGAGCAGTGGAAGACAGAGAATAATTACTGCAAGAGACACAACAATACAATCGTTAACTCAAAAACCAAGAAGAGAAAAACATACTTTGAGGTGGCAATAGAAAGTTGCTTTCCACTTATGCACATCTTTTTTTTAAAATTTCTGCCGCGATTTGAAAGATCTCTGACCACGCCTCGTGTGAAGTAACAAACACCAGCCAGGTCGGAAGGATCTTCAGATCATTTCAGCTTCCTACCACGAAGCATGAGGTCGTATTCTTGCACGGAGAAGAGCAATTACCATTAACCTAGCCGGCAGAAAGGATCGCCAAAAGATTCGTATAATGGACGACGAGCATGACAACACGTCACCATGTGTCAATGCTGTTTTGGGACAGCCAGCTTCGAGGGCACATATGAGGAGTCAAATATTGGCACCTGGACAGTACGTGTGCGTAACTTAAACGCAAATCAAGCAGTCATCTAGTTGAATGTATGGGAAAAACGAAATGTTGTATAGGGTTTTTTCCTTAAAAAAGTAAATATTCCTGTCATTGCAACAACGTTTCCTACATTAGTGAGTTTTTTGCTAAAGTTGAGACAAAACACTTATAGTTTATGGATAACTTTTTGTGGTATTGAAGACATTCGTGCGTGTGTATACGTCTGCAGTTCATTTGGACACGTGTGTAATGTGGGCCTTGAAATGAAATAAAGTTATTGTACTTCTTTCATACACTGTGGACTACAACTGATGTAACAGAAATTCCGTACGTAGAATTCCAACAGCACCTCTTAAAGAACTCAAGAACTAAGTGTGAAAACTCAATTACATCCCTACATCTTTCCTAAAATAAACTTAAATAACCAAATCTATGGAGCAGAGTCCTTCTAGGGAAACTGACAGGTTCTCAGTCCAGGAATTTCCCGAATTTGATGGAAATAGAAGGTTCGTTACTTCATTCACAAGAGCCCACCACCTGTCCCTATTCGAAGCCATATCAATCCAGCCCATCGTACTTCCTGAAGATCAATTTTAATATTATCCTTCCCATCTACGCCTGCATCTTCCAAGCGGTTAATTTCCCTCAAAAAATAAACTTAAAATTTAAATTAATTTAGTTCTATCATGCCGAATTTTAAATTCGGTGTGGTTCGGACGCCAGGCAGCCTGTATTATTACAATTATATCCGTCGATACATAACATTTTATTCCTTTTATTTTCACAGACGCCTTTTCAGCCCTTGCAGCCATTAGTGCTCCTACAATTGAGTTCATTTACTATTTTGTGCACAGAACATTTCGTTTCAGTATTAATTCCCTTAACTTCCCTCCACTAAGTTCTTTCCAAACAAACTTGTTTTTCCTCACAATGCACTGTCGTCGCCTCATATATCGAATGCCGGTTGTGACCACCCGTTTGTTTATGCAATGTGCTGATGCTCTGTTTCTTGCTTTGTTTTATTTCCTCAGTAGGTGGGCTTCATATTGTACTTGGATTACTCTGTGCAAAATGTTACCAAAACGTGCACTATTAGAACTATTATGGCGCTAATTCCAAGAACTGGGATTGCTCAAATTCGGTTCACACACAATTGTGAGGAAAAAATCTTACACTTTCCGCGGACTTAACCCGAACCTCTCCATTCTTATCCTCCTTCATAGGCTCGTGCAATCTTTTACAAAGTACTGTCTCTCTCTCTCTCTCTCTCTCTCTGTCCCAATTTGAAGAGTGGTTATGTTGTTGCCGTCTTTGGAAGTTTGTGAAATAAATTCAATATTATTTTTGGGGCATTATTCTACGTGCGAATCTCCAGCTTGACGTTCTAGGAAATTCAATTGTTTGCTGTGTTGCCATGGTTACTGGATATTCTTCCGGAATCCACAACGAGATCAAAGAGACACAACAGGCGAATTCATAAACAACTACATCACTATTTTGTTACTGAGACGCTTTATCTTCGCAAAAATATCAATGATTTATAATCTGCATTAGCGTGTTAAGAAAGCTAATAATATTTTTCTTATATTATATATTACACCTGTCCTCCAGTACATGACACTCACTAAATGAGAGAGCTATCAGGATTTGCTCAATGATAAATACGCTATTATAGAAGTCACCTTATACAAAACAGTCAAATGTCACAGGGATCACAAAATCAAAGAAAATTACCCTGGGCGGGGCATGGACATGTGAAGATAAAACGATAACTGTGTACAGAATATTAGTCAGAAAAGTTGAAGGAAATGCATTTGAAAGACCTTGACGTAGATAGGAGAATAATATTGATACTGACCATAAAAACGTACGGCCGAACAATGAGGGAATATTGAACAGCTGAGCGACTATTAGTTTATGGAAAGAGTTTCATGGATTTACGTAATTGGACGTAAATAATATATTCCCAAGTTTTGTGTTCCAAGACAGCATAGAACTGCATTTTGGAAAGTAAGATGTGAATTACCAATGCGCACGGTTACTTTAGGTCTATCCTTTCCAGCTCTCTAGTAAACACGCATGAAAGAGACAGTCGTTTCACGTTCGATGATTTCACAAAGAAACACGTCACAGAAGCAAAGGCTTTATCAAATTTGCAGCAGCATTTGACGTCATATCGGTCAGTATCGGTTATTACTGCAGAATTCATTCGTGCGCAGTCTTCACAGGAAGTTTCGTATTACTGCTGTAAATTACTTCCGGGTGACAGCACAACCCTGCTTGCTGCGTCCTATGCTTTGATGGGAGGCATATGACATAATAGCAGTAGTTATGTGCATTCATACGAGCAAGCGCTCCACAGTTTAGGCAGATTTCTCGTCGGATTCAGAACTGCTGGCCCTAGGCGATTATGCTAGCTCGTTACATACCGGATGCCAGATTGAGGCACTTTAAGGCAGAATGTGTGTGTGTGTGTCTCCCTGTCTGTCAAAGTTTCATAATGAAACGAGCCAACAGATTTTGATAAATCTTGGTGTCGGGAACGTAAAAAACCAAAGAGGATACCTTAAAATTTACAGATTTTCTGAAAACGAATTCATCGTACACTCTTTAAAACTTGTAAAAGACTTAAAATTCGAACCTCAACAATATCCACAACAAACATTGGAAACATCTGTCTTAAAGTTGTGTACACCATGCATCACGTTCACACCACCTTTTATTGACCAACACTTACGAACCATCCTATGTATACTGGATCACGTATTAATTATGGCTCCAATGCACTTCGGTGTCAATGAATGACGAAATGCTCTGGAGCTATGATTAATGAGTCATCTAGTAAAAATAGGATAGTGCTTGAATGTTAGTCAGTAAAAGGCGATCGAAATATCTGTGTTCCGTAAAAATGACACCATCAAAAGCAATAAAACCCTAGACAGCTCTCAGTTAAATGCAGAAAAAAAAATGTAAAGTTGGCTACTTTGTAAGTCGGCAACCTGCCACAGCTGGCCACGCTCTTTCAGAAAAGAAAAATTTCTATGATATATATATACGGACATTACCCCATAATTCTTATAATAAAATCAACAAGATACACTAATATCTCAAATTATTTTTGGAATAAAACTCTACATGTATCGGACAGTCCCTCTGCCCATCATCAGGATTCTAGCACTGTACACACAGCAGTCAGCATAACCTGTATGACATACACCTATTGCTGTGTGTACAGTGCTAGACTCCTGATGATGGACAGAGATACTGTCCGAAACATGTAGAGTTTTATTCCAAAAATAATTTGAGATATTAGTGTATCTTGTTGGTTTTGTTATAAGAATATATGACGAAGCACGGTGCTCTGAATGTCAAATTACCCAATAACTTGACCACAGTTCCACATTTAATGCTATGCTTTCTGTATAAGTTAAAACTCCCTACGTTGACCGACATGAAGTTGTACAGGTTTGTATCATGCTGTACACAGGCAGAAATATTCATTCATTAATAGAATTACCTGTTGTTCACCTTACCTCTATTCTTTCTCCACAAGTACGAACAATATACTGGAATTGTGAAGTGGTAAATGGTTACTACTCAATGAGAGGTTTCCGTACTTGCTGTCCTAGTCTATCATCTGTCTACGCACTCTGAACTGTGAATCTGCACTGGCGATAGTGCACAGATAAATTTTCAGTGTCACGTGGTTTCTAAAATGTGTCCACCATTTTTAGTTGGGCGGATTTGATTGGAACCAAAGGTGATCAATAGAGATGGTTTCACTGTACATATACACCTGTGATAAGTCAGACGGAACAAAGACGATATCAATTTAAATTAATATGGGAATACAAAACGATGTAACTAACATCCATATGCATGGGTTCTCATATGCAGAAAAAGGTATATGATGTATTTTTAACGAACGGAGCTGCGAATGCTTTTTCATTCAATGGCCAAATTACGTTGATTCACATGTGCGTATGCTACATATGTTTCTACACAGACTTTTGTGAATTAAAGGATAATATGAACATAGTGTCATTCTGTCTGCCCGCAAGTACCATTTCTAAAACTAATGAAATAATATGCATTAAATGTTTGTGTGAAGGGCGCAACAGCAGGGCATGTTGCTAGAAAACTTTAATATTATTTTGAAATGCCTTCATTGTAACACTACTCCATATAAAACTCTAATTGGATTTTACACATTTTCAAAAACTCACACGAAAATTAGGTGTGTGGCGTAAAACATTGATTTCCTTAAGCCCTGCGCGTATAGTGGAAAGTTTTCGACACAGAAAATAACATAAGGCAGTGAAATTTCTGACCGTGGAATGTGATATATGTGGTATGAATGCATGCCTTACAAATACAACCCTATCTGCAGTAGGTCGGCGAACATAAAGGACAATCATATATGAAAATTAGTAAATTACAAGTGTTTGGACATGCGAAATTCATGGAGCACGCACCTTGGTTCTCAAGACACAGGTTGGTGGTTACAACTGTCTCAAATCATCTATTGCACATTTAAAATTTAACGATGCACAGCAGGACATAATTCGTGGCCATACGCAGTGAAATGTTTCGTGGTTTATTATTATTATTATTATTATTAGACATCTCCTTTTGTATTATATATATATATATATATATATAAGAAGGATGCAGAAACACGGTATAAACACAACTTTGTCTAATATGTAAAACAGCTACATGTTTCGGCTTTATATAGCCATCATCAGGCTGAAAGCAAAACCATAAATAAGAAAAAAGTATAATACAATGAAGAAACTTTTTGTGACGAGATCTCGTCTTACATCAATGTGTAGCCGTGTTAAATTTTATAATAAAGCAAAAGGGACGATTGCCAGGGGATTGTGTAAAATTATATGGATTATAAAAACAGTATTGCATTATATTATGGATTTTCTCATTTAAGTTTTGTGCAGCCTAATGATGGTTCTATATAGCCGAAACGTGTAGTTGTTTTACTTACCAAAAAAAGTTGTGCTGAGGCTGTGATTCTGCAGTCTTCTTTTCTTACACACACAGAAGCGCGCGCGCGCACGTGTGTGTGTGTATATATGTATGTATGTATGTATATACATACATACATATATATACATATATATATATATATATATATATATATATATATATATATATATTTCTCTTGTGTGTTACACAAAAAATTTATATTTATATAAACACACATAAATATGGTTTTTTTTTTTTTTATAAAAATTTTGTCAATATCACAGACAA
>Ga0123352_10016861_pt1 | contig 11644 bp, 7 predicted proteins | sample TergutLab28metaG_FD_89700 | JGI IMG/M metagenome (GOLD analysis project Ga0123352, IMG submission 89700) | Labiotermes labralis P1 segment gut microbial communities from Petit-Saut dam, French Guiana - Lab288 P1 | ecosystem: Host-associated > Arthropoda: Insects > Digestive system > Gut ...
CAGGATGGTGGTAGGTTGTCAGCCTTACGCACCGGCCGCCTTTACCCCCAGGAAATACTCCTGGTACTCATTTCTGTTAGAGGCTGAGTCGACCCCAGGGCCATAGTGCGATCGGAAGAATTTCATGTCAATGAAAAATCCCAATGACACCAGCTGGGATCGAACCAGCGACCTTCCGATTTGTAGCACAGCACCTTAACCACCGTGCTACCGCGGTCACCTTGCGTTAATCTCGGATCACGAGACCGACTATCGCTGAAGCAGGTGACTGTACCCTAAAAGATACTTGCTGAAAAGAGAAAACGACAATGCACTGACACCAGCTGAGGAGACTACGCCCTTCCGTGGGAGAACATAAAATGACAGGTCTCCGGAAGGAGGGTGCAGAAATAGGGGCCAGTTACACGAGGTATGAGGGCAAGACACGCACACGACACACAATGGACGAGACGAGGGATACCGAACCACGCCAAACAGATGCAAACAAAGTCTCTCGACCTTCGGTCGGCACAGGGGGGCTAGTCAGTACTACAATACACTGAACAATTAACTTCATGAAGCACAGCTTTTGAGAAACAAAATATTCCCCATTAAATTCATTGCCGTTTATGGCACCCGATGATTCATTACCGTGTTCATAATATCCCACCACCGGCGCCATTCATGAACCACACACACCCTGTCCTTATGAGCTCTGTCGATATATTTTAATACGATCCTCCCACTTGTGTCTATGTAGTCAAAATGGCTATCTTCCTTTCAGGTTTACCAGCTAAAATTATGTATGCATTTTCACCTCCCCTGTGCGTATTTTATGCCTGAAAATTTCATACTCCTAAATTTAATAAACTTAATAACACCTGGTGAATAGAAAAAATGACGAAGCTGCTCATTACCAATTTTTTCCCTGCCTCTTGAATTCGGCCACAAAAATGTACACATTTTATCAAAGAAAAAACGGACATTAAATACCGTATTTCTCGCCTTATAAGACGCTTTTTTCCTGAAGAATAGCCCAAACAATCCCACGCGTCAAGAACAGGTGGTGTAGGCTATTAAATCGGCATAGATACCGTCCCAGCAAAAGGGTGTGTCTTATAACTTGCAGGAAATAAGCTAATTTGGAGACAGGTGACCTTGACGTTAATAAGTCTGTCCAAAATTACGCCAGGGTAGGTTGCTGCATAGGACAGTTCTGGAACACGATTATTCTCGTCCATCTAGATTCACCCACTTACTCCGTAGTACCACGAGCATAAGGCCGAGTAATATAAAAGCGTCACCCGTCGCAGTACACCTCTCTTCCGCTACAACACCGACTAATGACAGGCGACTCAGCACTCATTTCTAGTCGCTTAACGCCAGTGAAGGTGAAGGGGCGAGATAGGAAAATGTTATTAAACTATATCTTGGTCAACCGGCGTATACGGCTCAGGAGCGTCCAATGACAGACGCGGTAACGGATCGTCGAATTCCACCAAGACAGACAATGTTTGTACCAGCAGAAAGACCATTAGCTTCTCATAAAACACGGGAAGACTTTAAAAAGTTTTATATAAGATTTTACGTCTCCACAGCAGTGAAGACCGCGGGTTATGACATGGCAGTCTGATATTCGGGCACCATCGTTCCAGAATAACAGTGCCTTCACCTCCTAGAGAGGGGTTAAAAGCAGGAAAAGCTAACTTGAAAACTGATGTATAATCCTCCAAAACGTTTTAAGCACACAGCAGTTTACATGGGGTCATACAACGAAGACCGCAATGTTAATTAAATGCAGGGTTCTGGAAATGTTATTCTGCTTCCGCAATAGTCACTGCCAACAGGCAAGGCCCTTCGTTCTTTGTGTCAAATCATCAGCATTCCTGTTAAATCCGGGTTAAAATACAAAGGAGACCTGTTAAAGCCTCGTCAAACAAGACCCAGAGCCGTAACACGACGGTTGTTACGACTTTGTCCATTCAAGAAATTACACACAATTACACGCAGAAAGAAGCAGCTGACGAAGAAGGCACGGATCGGTGCAGAAGTCAAACTGTCTGCACTTCCTACAGGAAGTGAGGTCATGTCATTGTTATTAATGTGGGGAACAAAGGACATTTTCCCCACGAAAATCCGGAAATGTGTTGAAGAATTTTACAAAAGGCCGATGATCGCAAACAGTTCTCACGTCAAGTAAAGATACCGCTCGTAGGACACGTACTGTTACTAGTTGGGTTCGGACTGATCGTTCGGTGGCATTAACCTCCCTCACTGCAATGCGCCTTAAACAACTTGCCCTTGACGTACACATACACTTCTTTTGCACATCCACTCGGGCCTCGGGCTCCAGTGGACCGCGTCGGTTGGCCTGGAGCTCGTGAAACCGTCCACATTTACACAGCCACGTAAGTCGGAGCACGAGCACTGTGGATACACCTTTACATGAACCACCCTGTAACTTCACGGTCAGCAACACACAGTTCATGACGCTATATAATCTCAGCAAAAATCATCATCAAACAAAACACGTCTCATCCCCTTATAACATAACACCGCTAAACTTAATGAATCGACATCGTATCAACTTTTAAGTAGTTAAAATATCTGGCCAGAATGTACAAAGACTATCCCTTTCGCAAACCAAGCCGTGGTCATTACAAGCAGTACAGTGAAATGGCGCTAAGTCTACTGCCATACAATCTGTAAAACATGCCTATCACGTTAAGGGCAGATAATACGCTCAAGATGTTCGAGACAACGCAAGCTGACGAAGATATCTAGGCCTAAAAGGCAGGATGTAACAGGATGATAGGGGAAAAAATACATAACGATCAGCATCTTTTGTTCTCACCAAATCGATTAAACGAGGAATAGATAGGCGCAGCAAGTGCCACACATGGGGGAGCATATAAACACAAGGTTTCGGTGGGGAAGCCTGAATGAAAGAGACCACTTGGAAAACCTAGGCTTAAATGGGAGAATACGAGAACTGATCTGAAAGGTACAGGGTCGGAGCGCGAGGAATGGGTTTACATGGCTCAAGATTAATATAAATGTCCGACTGGCTGACAAATAACTTATTGCTATTAAAATGAAATAAAATATGTACTTCGTCAAACACAGCAATCTTATATATAAGATAGTTGTGTTTGACAAAGTGCGTATTTTATTTCATTTTAATATTATACTTAAACACAACGGGGTGTCTGTCCTCTACTAAAAAAATATTGCTAGCTGCTTAAGCAGGACTCTGATTCATGAGGTTGCACAGCTACTCATCCGGATCCGTCTGGAACACACTGAGGCCTATCCTCATACTATTACTACTACTAGTAGTACTACTAATAATAATAATACCACCACCACCACCACCACCTTGACTTTAAGCATGGTGTCATGGGTGCAATGACGATGTGCATTGAAAGTGTCACCAGTGAATCAGCCATCAAGCATTCCAATCAAGGATTTGCCATTTATAGTCTACTTCACGATGCCAAGTTCAAACTACACCGCATGATTACTGAATACTGAAGAACAATGAATGTGGAAAGACATGGTCTCAGCCTATGTGAGGTACCATACAGGCAATGGATAGAGGTACTGAGAAAAACCAAGAAACCTTGTCACTCAAGACAGTTGTTCCAGCCGAGATTCGAACCGCGCACCTCCCAAGTACACGTCGGAAGCGTTACGGTCTGAACCAACTTGCTCAGTTTTAAATGATGGACACGCCTCTTTTCAGCTACAACATTTGTCGACGGTCTGTACTCGCATATCGCCAATATGACATCACAGATATACTTGTTGCCTACTGGTCCGCCAATAATGACGTGACACATTTAACACACATAATAGATTGTGGCCTTACATCCCGACCTTGAATTATACAGTACGTAGAGTCGTTACACTGGAACTGGTGTTGAGATATTTGTTGGAAGACAAGCGGCAAACACAAATTATACAGGCCTGCACTTCTCACAAAAATGCCATTTGATTAACCGCCGGCGATTACCAAATCTAATACAAAATATTTATGAGTTGGGTCAAACAGTACAGAACGCTGCGCCAGCTAAAACGGGACTTCAGCAGCTCGCAGACTTTCTGTGTCATTCTAAAAACAATATTTTACACATCCTACGACCCCTAATTACCAACATTAGACACGTCCTTCCAAGCCTTACAAACCAAATGGGGACCGCGGTAGCACAGTGGTTAAGGTGCTGTGCTACAAATCGGAAGGTCGCTGGTTCGATCCCAGCTGGCGTCATTGGTATTTTTCATTGACATAAAATCCTTCCGGTCGCGCTATGGCCCTAGGGTCGACTCAGCCTCTAACAGAAACGAGTACCAGGAGCATTTCCTGGGGGTAAAGGCGGCCGGCGCGTAATGCTGACAACCTTACCACCATCCTGTGCCGTTGTCATGAAATCTGGGAACCTTAACTTCCTGGAACCCTCTGGACCACTCCAGGCCTGTAACGGGACTGCTTTACCGTACAAACCAAATACTGTTTCACATGTATTTTAATAATCTGATGCCTAACATCGCAATGGCGTCGGATTTGGTGTTATAACAAAACCCAAATCAGTCGAACTAGTACAGCGCCTAGACTACAGGGTGAATACTCCGGGGTTCGATAGCCGGCAAGGTTATGAGTTTCTCCAAAACGTCCAGTCCACCCGGCCTTACATTGACGAGACACCCGGAGGCAGAGCGGTGCGAGGTTGACCAGTCACCTCCATCTAGTGCTGCAATCCCCCTGTTTGCCCTCATGGCGTGTGCAAAGACAGTTGTTCAGGCATAAATTAAAAGTAAACTTTCATCATGTTGGGCGGTGCCCCAACGATGTGCCTTACGTAATACCACACGATCCATCACGCGCGCACGGTTACATGATGAAAAAACAGTGTTAAATATCCTCACAAGTTGCTACATCGTCTGAAAAAAGCCGAATAAAATAAATAGCTGAATGTACGTGTCCTTCACACTACACTTTCCTCTAAAAAATGTGGGCTCGTGGAATTACCGCGCTCTCTCTTTGTACGGGCCACAGACCACGAGATGATCACCAAGGAGCGCTGGACGCTTCTGGCGCAGTGCTGGGGGGTGATGGCTCTATACGTGGGGACTACTGGACTGCTATTGGAAGCGACAGCCTGTTTTACTATTACACGCAGACTGAAGACATGCATTTCTAGTGAACGAGTGTGTGCCCGACTCCCTTCAGCATGTGAGGTAGCAAATCGTCATTTGCCATGAAATTACGCATGCGCATCTATCGCATTCCTAACAGGGATCATCTCCCGGTCTGTAGACAGTATTCTTAGGCGCACTCGCAAAATTGCGAAAAAGCGACTATGAACTTCTTCATGTCTGTAGGTTCGTTCGTCCGTCCGCATGGAACTCGACTCCCACTGGACGAATTTTCATGAAATCTGATATTTATTTTTTTTGAAAACGTCGAGAAAATTCAAATTTCACTAAAATCTGACATTAACCGGCACTTCGCATACACACCAATATATGATTTTTTAAATCATATCTGGCTCATCTCTTCTTAGAATGAGAAATACTTCACAAAAAAAGTTGTCGAGAAAATAAAAAACACATTTTATGTCAGCAATTTTTTTTTCGAAAATGTACCGTTTATGGGATGTGGAAAAACACTACAGGGCCCGCCAGGACACAGATCTTAATATAGTACAGCGCATGCGCACTGCACGCTGGATACCTAAGGCTATAGACGTACACTCACAATACCTAATACTTACAGTTTTTCCACTGCAACGATGCTTGCACAACCGCACCTCACTGTTACGTTAACGCACAGTGTCTGTCTTGTTAACTTCCTACAATCATAAATGCGTGGTAAAGACACCAATTCTTCTGTGCTACAGAAAACAGCAGGCCTATTGTCATGAAACCTTGTGCCAGCTGACGAATCCCAATAATGGCAAATGTAAACCGTCAGCAATAAGAAACATATCACGCCTGTGTCAATCTGCGAAGTGGGAACAACACAAATGTCAACAGAAAGACGCAGGTGCCCAACGCCGCGTCCACTTCTGAACAGCAAAGAACAAAAAACGCAAGTATCCCTTACAAGGTCTTAACAAGTATTTCGTGTGACATTTTACGCTTTTGCAGCGGTGAAGTTAAATTCTTCCTTCATCGGGGCTACGGCGCCATGTCACTGCCCGACGTTTCGAGACAGCGTAGCCGTGCCGAAACGTCGGACACCAACCACCCAGTAACAAAGATGCATATCGCATAATAACTTGATTCTTAAGAATCAGTTCCACATTATCCTCCCATCTGCGCCTGGGTTTTGTAAGTGGTCTATTTCCTTAAGGTTTTCAGACCACATCATTGGATTATGAGGACCAGATTCCTTGCTTGTTCGTGCGCAGTTACGGAGAGAGGCAGGTACGACGGTAAGTACTGGGCTTGCACCACCGTTTTATATCCGTTTCAAAAACATCCACCCTTAACTGAAGATATAAATACACTCCGCAGCAGTGCAGATGTTTGTGAAGAGGCATAAATGCTGCACGCCTGATAGGCGGGGAGCCCATAGGCCACGCCGTGTCGCGAAACTCAAGCTCCAAGACTTCGTTTTGCATGCGGTGACGTTTAAGTAATTACACGTATGAGTTAAGTACCAACAACCTTTCATCACAATCAGATTTACCTAACACTGGTAGGTGAAGAGTACAAATTACGAAGCTCATAACAAAATGTTTTCTATTCTACAGCCAATTCCTTTCTTCTTAGGTCCAACTGCCAACAGCAGGATTGCATTTATAGGCAGGTTACGCAAACAAACAAAAAAAATTCAATACAAATTACTAATTGTGTGAAGTGGTTAGTCTCCTGCAGCTGCAACGGGGTAAAAACACGTGCCGAACGTATCGGTGTATCGGCGACAAACTTTATCGACTTCGTAAGTTACCGTGAAAACAAAGATCACAACGAAACTGGACTCCCTATACAGAACTTTTATCATAAGCAACTCAACATGTCGATAAGTTTTCATTCCCTGTGTCAATTACGCATTTCGTAAGCCACAGAGACAAACACTACAGTTACATTTTCGTGATAAAATTACTGTCTATACATCAAACGGTGAAGAACATACGACACCTATTTCCAGCAACCCAACCTAAGAAGTCGGTCTAGAAATAACAGAAGAGATAAGCGACAAAATCATTATATCAGTGAAAGCAAATACATATTTTTAAAACACATACAGTTCCAGTGCATGAAATCGGAGTTTCCCTCACATGAGTGACTATGAAGAACAGTTTTTCTGAATGCGACGCAGTGCGGTGTGAAGAAATATACCAACCTGCTGCCTCCAGCTTCTAGATAGAAAACTACTGTACATACAGTAGGCAGCAAACGTTGGTATTAACCGCTAACAGACTACGCAGCGACAAAAGCCAACATTCTACACAGTTCAAGTGTCTCAAAAACAATAGTACCAGACGATAATGCATAAAAATATAACACACGGCCAAATAATATATGACACGTGTCAGCGGGGCCGATGACGACAGAAAACGGCCTTCCTCCGCTTATCGGTGGTGCGAAAAAATAGACGACTATTCGTGTCTATGGCTAATAGCACTTCGCAGTAACATGAGAAACAATAGTGATGGATGCGAATGAGGTACATGATATATTCAACCTGCATTCATTGATTCTAACAGAACACTTTCATGCCGATAAATATTACATGAGTCGCTGATAAGCGTTAAGTATAAGTAGCAAGTGTCGCGTAGCAGTTTATCTATGACATAAAAAATTATTAGCACTTATTTGCACTCGGCTGGTAATGGGAAGTACCTCGCCGATCTCTACATTAAGTAAAGGCCGAACAATATTCCAGTTTCCGAGGCCACTGACTAATTTTCACGGCATACCTGCATCGATACATGTGTCAGTGGTGGATTTGCGAAACAGATCTTCGACAAGTGAAAAACTGCTGCGGTCACCTTCGCTCTGCGAAATTTAACCCTTAACCCGCTAACGTGGAAAACATGGTGAGCTCCTCATAATGCCAGCAGATGGCAGATAGGATTTACCTCGGCGTTTAATGGGTTAAAACATGACGCGAGATAGAATTTTCAGCTGGATATCTGTGTAACACTGGTCTGAGCTGCCAGTAAGAAATTGTCACAGACCATACACATAATATAAATTATGCGATAAATTTCGCCCTCGGCCTCTTCTGTGCCACTTAATTCGAATATCTATCCGATATGGCCATCTTCCGCCAAACCTTCCATCCCCAATCTGCAAAAAAAACAACTACAAACACGACACTTCCAAAAAATATCGACGAATACAACTGTCGTGCTTAATACTGTATACACAAAACACAGACTTTCATTTCCAGGTCATACGATTACAGCTACCCCTTGCTGAATATCGGTGTGTTACATGACTAAATAAACGTACACCAACTCCATGGAGCAGTCCTTATTCAAAAACTGACAGTGTTCACAACAAACCGTCAATGGAACCCATCCGAAGCAAATAAGCCCTCCCCACATTCCAGTCAAGAGGGTAAAGTTTTGTCTGCTTATGCCATATATTCCTCCAACCTCGGCGCTGCACTGAGGTGAGTGGTCAACTTCATGTCCCGGGCCGCTTTAACCCCTTGAAAAGAAACCGGGTACCCAACTGAATAGGAGGGGAGTCCAGCCAGTAGCCTAGTCACTACACCGACTACGCTATCCCGAATCAACCACTCCTTAATACTATTTCTCTTTTTTAATATTGTAACATCAGAGTGTATCTTCCAATCTACGACTGCGCCTCCCAACTAACATCTTCCCCTTCGATATTCCAACTACGATTCCCACCATTCGATTTTATTTTTAACCACCCCTCCATTTCTTCCTCTTCTTAGGTCTTAGTAACCTCCATAGCACTTTGATATCCGACACGCGCAGATCAAACTTAAGTGCAAATAAGAACGTGTGTAAACAGGTGCACTTCAAAACCAGTTGCTTGTGTAATTTCATGACGTCCGCGTAACCGAAATGTCGCTGTGTTCTCAAGGGCCTTCTTTCAATTTCCCTTTGTCTGAACACAGAACACACTCCTGGGATACAAACATAACATTCTGAACTAGCACTATATAAACACAAACGTAAGAGATATACACGTACAAATACAAGAATCCAATAAAAGACATACACACCACATACTGAGACAACACACATGATCCTGCATACCCTTAGAAAGTAAAGCAAGTTCTCTCTTTCTACTCAGCACTTAAAAAGTACTTAGTTGTCGCCCCGTTACAAATGCAAATCTTGCGACTAAGTCATGGCGATATCAGTATAGCTTGAGAAAATGCTATTATCGAACTTAGGCGGGTCAGTCAATATTAAAACTAGCTTTCAATGGGTTTTGTTCTGCAATGAAGCTATGATGAGATTTAGGTTTTCACAGTCTTGACTAAAGATCGCTGTCTTGTGGGATAGGACACCGTGCTGTTTCAGAGTTGGTAGAGCTTCAAAGTATGTGCTGCCTCCATCTTCAAGGCAGAAGAGTAAGCACAGCGTGATAAATTTGGTTCTTATACAGAGAAAGGAACACCAGAATCGGGGGCTGCTGTGGGGTGCAGACCAGGGTGGTGGCGCCAAGTGACGGCTATAAAGAGCGCGAATACAGGGGCTAGGGAGAATAAGGGAATGTTGGGGGGAGGGGGGATGGGTGAGAGGGAATGAACAGGAACAGAAATAAAATACACAAAAATGGAAAATAAACACATGTGGTGAAATAAACAAGTTAATAAAATGTTGGGGAGGAGTGGAGGGAAGAAATGTGGTCCAGATGTGTAGCGAGGGTTCGCTTACCAATTTCAAACCCACTGTACAACAGATCTGCATAAAGTGATTTGTTCATAATTATCTCTGCTGAAAGTACTCAATTAACAGAGCAGTTTTTCTGAACACTAAATGCGCACTTTCCATGGATCTCCCTGCCAGTTTTCAACAGCGCTATCTCACGACGGTAACACACAGCTACTCTTGTGAAAACGTAAAGGAACTTGTTCTGCAAACAGTTACAAGACGTTAATGCGGACGCATGGAACGGATATGAAGAAACAACTTCCTCTTTCCCTCGTTCATTGACCATCTTCCGTAACTGGCAGCACAAGAAATTTGCTGTAGCTGATAAAACACTAAGCCAGCCAAGTCCTACAACCTGGTCAGACACACTCCAAATACGCAAAACTGAACACGTACAAAATGTAACGTCACTAGTCAGTAAAATTCGGCTGCGAATATAACCACCGCTGCTGACGAAATTCTAACCACTCGGTAAAACTGCGAACTGTTTGGTGTGACTACAACAACACACCAATGACACACCTGCACGTCGTTCCTCATAGGGATTATGTACAGCTACTACGCTGTTGCGAACTATGCGAATTATGCGTATTTGACACACAACTTTATACTACGCATGGAAAAATGTAGGCTAATCCATATTATATTACGATATACATATTTGTCAATACATTCTAATTCACATAAAGATAAAACTGTCCCTGTGCATGCCATGAAGTCATACGGGGGAGTGGATGGCCAGTCTTACTTTTAACCCCGGCACTGGATGGAGGTGGGTGGTCGGCTTCACGCCCCGGTCGATTTACCCCTCGGGGAAGTACGCATTGAATAGGAGGCTTGGTGGGCCCCGGAGCCGGTTTGGAGTCTCTCCGACAAGCAGCCCAAATAATGAGCTACACCGGTTGCTGCGAAAGAGGCAATCCACCACACTGTCACATCACGATGGTTACGGCACAACTGCTTGTAGTGGTCGGTATATAACTCACTGAAGAAAGGAACTCACTTTTCAGCTCAGTAATTAACCAACTTAATGCACAAATTATTGTTTTATAATAAGTTAATTATATGCCTCTACATGTTTCAAGCACTATGTGCTCATCATCAGGAGGTCAAAATTGTAATATACAGCATCTGGTATCGTCACACTCTGTAGGTGGCCGTCCGGTGCACAGGTTGAGAGAGGACTCTCCTCTCTCAACCTGTGCACGGGACGTCCACATACAGGTGCCATGATACCAGACACTGCATATTACAATTTTGACCTCCTGATGATGAGCACATAGTGCTCGAAACATATAGAGGCATATAATAAACTTATTATGAAACAATAATTTGTGCATTAAGTTGGTTAATTACTAAAATTATACTGCGATGCACGGCCAGCAAAACATTAAAAAAAATACTTTTCAGCGTCGAGAAACTGTGGACTGATTGCTAAAAGCAATAGGTGTTTGTTAAATAGAAACCAGAGTCTGATAAGTCCGTCACTGTACTGATAAATGGTGTTATCAGTGTCATAAACACTTCAGTTCGCTAGAAGGTCATGATAAATGGACTGCGTGTATCTGTAATACAAATCTCAGCATCGCCTATTTCATGCATAACAAGACACGCAATGACGGTATAACACAACATTAAGGCGCGTTCGTGTAATCACTGTTGCAGTAGAAAAGTTACAAGTACTACATATTCTGAGTGTGTATTGTGTGTGTGTGTGTGTGTGTGTGTGTGTGTGCGTGTGTGGTACGTGTGCATGTGTGTGTGTGTGTGTGTGCGTGTGTGTGTGTGTGTGA
>Ga0123352_10016865_pt1 | contig 11643 bp, 5 predicted proteins | sample TergutLab28metaG_FD_89700 | JGI IMG/M metagenome (GOLD analysis project Ga0123352, IMG submission 89700) | Labiotermes labralis P1 segment gut microbial communities from Petit-Saut dam, French Guiana - Lab288 P1 | ecosystem: Host-associated > Arthropoda: Insects > Digestive system > Gut ...
CGGCCATCTCGACACAGGTTTTTCTTGGTTTCCCTGTGTCTATAAGCAAATGCTGAGATGGTTCCCAACATTCCAAGTTGCCACTACATGCTTCTCATGTAGCCCTCCCGACTTAAATCTAGTTGTAACCAATTTTATGCTTTGTTTACACGTTAAATAACCACTGCCACCGGATAACAACCCAACTGCAGTAAATAAATATATAATATAAATAATCTGTTAACGTTCATGTTCCTATGATATTTTCCGTGATTTATTTTAATTCTGGGGTAATGTCACGTATTAGTTTTAGATGTTGAAAGAGTAAATGCCCCATACTTATTTCCAGTTCTCTTTCTTGGCATTTAAGATAACTTTCAGACGATGTTAGAATTTTGTTTCTTGTTGAACTTCTATCTCGTTCGTTCGTTATTTACGTTTTTTCCCCGCAATTAGTGTACAGCGAGCTGGTGGTATCTGTAGGCCTGACCTCAATGTTACCTTAAAAATACTCAATAGAAAGGAATGGAATTTCATACTGGGATCCTACAGTAAATTTTTTTGACTTGATTGAAATTTGGCGAAAATTTCTGAGACATTACGTTTGCTTGTACCTCGGAAGTAACTACCTACAATTTTGCTCCTAGATTCTGTATTTTATGAAAGAAAAAACTATGAACCTAATTCTGATAGAAAATTTTTACGCGCAACGAGTTTCTATAATACGTACGTTCTAAGAAATTAAATGGAAAGGAATGCAGCACCACCATTATTGTTTCTGTAATGTAACTGGCTTTGAAACAATATATTTTTATCTTAAGGGAAGATGACAGTAAGGAGAACGATGAATGCAGAATCGCAATAGATGGAGCAGGTCTGTCCACCTTCCATCTTTTCATTTTCCAAGGGTCGGTGATGTGTTGGCTTAATTATTAAACATGATAGGCAACTACATAATTACAGTATAACGGTTCACGTTTATCCACTATTAATCCTATAAGCTATAGCATAATTTATTAATAGAATATTGGAACTCCAGATACTCCCAGCATGAGGTATTATCCACAAAAATCCATCCAGTAACTTGCTTTTCACAACTAGTACCTGCAAATTTCAGGTTTCTGCCTGATCAATATTGACTGTATCAGGCTCCAAATTTGAGCATCACACTGTAGCTTTCCATGGCGGGTGTTCCGCCAACATAAGCTACTTGCAATTTACGTCGTAAAGCAATTACACGTATAGGCATTGCTGCATAGAATGCGTAATGGATCCTGAGTTCAGCTCGATTGAATCTCGATAACACAGCTAAAAGGCAAGGAAGTCTCTGCTGTGTTACGGTAAAACAGTGACTTCCAATCACGAAATTCGATTAGCGAAAGCACATAAACAATTCTCAGACAAATATACACACTTTGCGCCGTTGATTATAATGCACACTTTCGTTTTTAGCACAACGATGATATTAACCTTTAGACGCCTAATGTCAACTATAGTGGTCGTACCGCACCGCTAACCTCTAAAGTTGCATTTTATATATTTATTCAACAAATATAAGTACTGAATACTTTGTACATGGTGTATACTCTCCGTATTTTTCTCTTCAAAATGCAGTTTGTTCCATAATTCTAACGTATTTGGTTCCTGTATTATTCACATTTTATATACAGTGTGTGCTAAAATTTAAAAAAATAATTCCGGCGCCAAAAGGTTAAAAGACAAAATAAGCCCATGTCTGTCTCCATCCACTCCGTTTCATCAAAACAGACGGAATTTTGTTAAAATTTCTCGAGAAATTCCAAATTTATTTAAAATCGAACAATAATAACGGACACTATACAATAATACCAAAGTACATTTTATTGTTACCGGAAACACACATAGTCCATATAGACACTTCTGTGTGACACTGCATATTGTTACACTTGTGACAGCGAACTGCAGTTCAACAGTACACACAGTACGCTCCTCAGCGTTACCATTCCAACAGTGGTTTCTCAGAGCAGCCAAAGCCTTACATTCTCCACACGTTACCTGTTTGTAGTTTATATCATTTTTCGAAGAACTTTAACCACGAACTGTGGTTCATTCATACGTTTTCCCCCTAATCTTACTCTTTACAATGAGCGTCAATTGCCGGCGAACCGTCCTGTAGATTCGGTGAGAATTCACAAAAGAACAACCACATTATGTGCACCGTAAGCTCTACAATAGACTACACAGAATCCTGACATTTTAAAACACAATACAAATGTACACAGAACTGGGAAGTATATTCCTATATCACGAAACACTGCTCTTTTTCTGTATTGATCTTCATGTGAACATCATTGCTCAAGTACATCCGGTACCTATGGAACCTATTAGCTACGTGGCACTTTGTAAATAAGGTTGAGAGAGCTCTCATACTCTTCCTCTCTGTTTCCCATTAACATGGGTCATAATTCTAGTGCGACAATTCATGTATTTACTATTACCAGAACCGACAAACATAAAGTGGGTTTAACATTCACAGATCCGTGCATCGGTAATATATTCGCAGAGTAAAAGCAACAAGATGCAACGTGTCACAATTTTAAATCTTATTGTAGCAACGTGTATTTTTGTAGAATCACTTCAATTTATCAACCAAAGAATGCACATATAATTTCACATAAAACAATTTTAAAACACTTTAAAACACTCCGACATGTTTCGATCTTTAAAGTGTTTTATATGAAATAATATGTGCATTCTTTGGGTGATAAACTGAAATGGTTTCACAATGTATTTATTTCTGTAAGACGCTCTACATGTTTCAGACGGTTTTTTTCCGTGTACATCATCAGGAGCACAAAACTGCACATACAGCGTCAGGCATCTGTCAGACCAATACTGCTGCCTGATGCTAACTCGACCAGGCTGTCATCAGGTAGCAGCATTGGTCTGACAAATACCTATGTGCAGTTTTGAGCTCCTCATGATGGACGGAAAAACCTTCTGAAACTGTAGAGCGTCTTACAGAAATAAATAAATTGTGAAACGTTGCATCTTGTTGGTTGTACTCTGAGAATATATAAAACAAATTTGCAACTCAAAGCACACTAATGCACCTTATGTCAGGGTCTTTGGACTGTCATCTACTATCAGGAGCAGCAACGCGAAAACCTTCCCTGGCTTTATGGTAACTTAACAACTCCTGCCATATCCAACATGTTATATCTTACAAAGTTAGCTATTTTGTGGGCGAGGACTCTGGTAGGGGACTACCTTCCTTCAAGTCGGGTCACCAATAATATAAAATTATATCAAACTGCAGCAATCTTTAGAAAACTCGCTGTAATTTCGTCTGACTCACATGCAATACAAAGTGTTATGAGACAGGAAGTAGACTCTGTTAAGCAAGCAGGGCATAAACATCTTGATTCCTTGAATCAAAATTAATACAGGGTGGCGCGGAGCCGACTGTCGCATTTCAAATTTGAATATTTCGTCGGTGCGATAGCTTGTCGTGGTTGGCGGGAAGGGGAACGGAAGAGGAGAGGACGCCATTTCATATGGTCAGTCGCAATGGAGCGTTGGAATGTGCAACAACGTGTTACCTGTGTTCGTAGTTTCGGTGACATCGCTTGGCCTGCTCGGTCGCCCCAACTTACAGTACCAGATTTGTTTTCCCGTGAGGGTTCCTGAAAGACCGTGTGTTCCGGAGGCGTATCATGACTATTCAAGGACTCAAACAAGCCATTATTGACGAAGTTGCGGCTATTGATGAGGACCTACGGAGGCGCGTGTACGGCAACTTCCAGACACGCTTGCAACAATGCATTGATGTAAACGGAGGCCATCTACATGATGTTCAGAAAATAAGCTTGTAATATGTGGGTAAAAAATAGCATACTTGGATGTATTTATAGACGGTTTCGCACACAGCTTACGACCCAGTTCCACACAACCACAGCCAGCACAACCAGTGCAGAACACCATATGCAGTAATAAATGGTCTTGTTCTCCTGATGATGGGCATAATGATGCCCGAAACATGTTGAGATATAAGTTTGATAATAAATATCCGATTAGTTGCATCTTGTTGGTTTATCTCTCTTCACCTTACGTTCCATGATGCAAGGTCACAAGAAACTAAAACTCGAAAAAAAATTATAATGTATAGCCTGACAGGCCACTAATTACAATACAATAAGGCGCATGCACTTTGCATGCTGGATACGTAGGTCTACAGACACACACTCAGAATGTGTAATACCTACTGCTTATCCATGGCAAATTGGTTACGTTAACGCGCCTCACTGTTACCACATACGCATATTTCCTGTCTTGCTATCTCTGCTTTTTATTGTCGGTCTGAGGAAAGTGTCAGAACAGAGAAGAAACAGATCATGAACAGGTCGGAGATAGCATGCTGGCCAATCAGATACGAATATGTACCTGTTATTAATGGCGAAGATAAATGAGTGCGGAGAACTAACAATGCATATAATTAAGATGACATAACAATATCACTTTGAGGAAATTCTGCGTCAGTTTCACCTCATCCGCCACAAATTCCACGCAATCTCTCAGTGAATAGAAATTGGCTTCTAAGGTAAGAATTTAGTGACTTTCCACATGTTCTGCGAAACAGATGCTCTTGAATTTAAATATTTAATTTCACATCCGACAATTATTAAAAGATTTTTACTCATAGGCAATAGACCTTTACAACGACCAATTGTACTCTTCTTTGTGCAAAATGAAATGTAATGTGAACCGAAGCGGAAATAAATGCCAACCAACATATTTTACATTCCATCGACTGACAAAACACTGGCGATTGTAAAAACAAAATAATATCAGTTGCCATACAGCTGTAATTTAATCTTCCGTAGGGTTTAACATTTACGTGGGAATTCAACATGGTTTCCCGTTCCTCTGTCACTCCACCATCAAACGATGAATATCTGGATGACAGATATGTACAGACCGTACCGTAAAGGCGGAAATGTCCGACATAGTGTAAAGTAGTTAAACTGTCCACATAATTACACAAAGTGCGTCCGCATTTAGATCACAATGTAGCCTAACAGACTAAAACACTAGTTACATCCGTGGTAGTAGAACAGCATGCACTTATTACTAAAAAGAGCAAAGGACACACCATTGATAACCATACTCAATCACTTTACCCGAATTCAAACTTAGAAAACAAAATTCCTTACAATAATCGTACGTTTTTTGTTCTTCAAGTGGGAGTCTTTCCCATCAGAATTTTGTCGCTATTAACCTTTTAAAGACTAAACGCAATCTGCTTTATATAACGAGTCAGTCCGTACCGCGCTGTAAACACTTTCCACAACGGTTATAAAAATCAATCAGTTAATGATGTATAAAACAAAACTCGCTGTCTGTTCTGAGATCCGTACAAAACACTCAACGCAAGGCGAGCACCATGTAGAATTTCTCAATGTTAAACTTGGTGGTACATAAAGAAACCGCTAGAGTTTAAAGGGCTAATCGTCCCCTATCCATCCTACGTAAATTCCAAAATCTCTTTATAAATCATGCCACTGGTTCTTATGTAGCACTAAGAGGGCACGAGGAGGGGGGGGGAGGATCTAATCCTAAATCTCTGACACACAATACAATAACTACACATAATATTCTACAACGTTCCGGATTTAGATTCTCTACCAGAATGTCTGTTACCATAAGTGTTAATGACTTTAATCAATAATACACGAAATATCGGTGCAATAAAGTCTTCAAACAGGCACTCAGCAGTTTCTGTTACATGGGTCACGTGTTTTAGAAACAATAATAGATCGCAGTAAGTTGGAAAGGATATCTTTCAGGTGAGTAATTCCCGTTGTGTTCAATAATCAATAGAATATTAAAAAATTGCAGTCTAACACAATATTTTATTAAGCAAGAAAGGTAAAGGTATTAGAAGTTAGACCAAATTATTTCACGGCAATAGAAGATGATTATAAAGGTAAATCAGTCCCGTTACAGGCCTGGAGTGGCCCAGAGGGTTCCAGGAAGTTAAGGATCCCAGATTTCGTGACAGCGGCACAGGATGGTGGTAAGGTTGTCAGCCTTACGCACCGGCCGCCTTTACCCCCAGGGAATGCTCCTGGTACTCATTTCTGTTAGAGGCTGAGTCAACCCCAGGGCCATAGTGCGATTGGAAGGATTTTATGCTAATGAAAAATTCCAATGACACCAGCCGGGACCGAACCAGCGAACTTCCGATTATTTTATTAAGTAATTACAATGAAAAGATAATTAAATAATTTTTAACAGCAACATTTTTCGGCTCCTCTTAGAGAGCCATCTTCAGGCTGATCTCTAAAAAGTGTTATATGCAATTAGCAATGCTTTATAGAGTAGGATATTTCGATTTACGTATTTACATGTTTACATGTTGAGCATGTAAAACGATGGCACTAAAAGAGAAGCCGAAAATGTCGCTGTTAAAAATGATCTAATTATTTCTGAATAAGAATTACTTAATAAAAATTGTGTTAGAATGTGCAACCATATATATATATATATATTGTATGAGAAGGATGACATTTATGTGGAAAATAATACAAGTGTTTATCTTTAGGAGCGACACCACTCTTTGAAACGCGATTCTGCTGTTCCGTTCCTCACTTACAATGTATCCGACTTACCAGCTTTTTCCTCTTACTTACCACATCCATAAACAGCAAGGTTAAATTTTCATGGGTTGCTGTGGGTGTGGGGGTGAAATGGTATTAGGTTTGGTGAGCCAACATTAATTTCGATACTCTAGAATCCTATTCCGCGTGTAAGTGAGATTCGGTGAAGTAATCGATAGGACAAATGTCTGAAATGTATGCAGCGCAATATAGACCTATTGTTAGTGGTAGAGCAAATTAAGGTGATGAGGTAGAAACAGAACCTACATTTATCCAAAACTCATTTCTTATTGTTGACAACTTTAAATTAAATATCTTCTGCAATTCATGCAGTTTTGGCAAATTAAAAAGAAGCCATTTAATACACTACGCGCCAGTAGCGACGGTGTGTTTTCCAACCGCCCGCTAATGCGGCAACATATTCAGCACACGTGCTTCGTGTGTAATCTATTTGATGAGTTGCAGGCGTTCCACCTCTGACAAGCTAAAATAACCGGGTAAATGAGAGTTAAATTACTCTAATGCCTGTTACCTGTAAACCATTTTCCGTGACGTAATAAATATGTAGCCTGATCCCAGTGACCGCGCGATCTAAGGCGTAGGTCTGCGGCCGCTCGCATGCTGAAAATGTGGTTTCGAATCCCATCGGGGGCATGGATGTCTGTTGTGAGTGTTGTGTGTTGTCAGGTAGAGGTCTCTACGACGAGCTGATCACTCGTCCAGAGGAGTCCTACCGACTGTGGTGGGTCGTTGTGCGTGTACTAGAAACTTCGTGAATGAGGAGGCCCTGACCCACTGGTGGGCTGTTGCGCCCAAAAAAATAAATAAATGTACCAGTTATGTGGTAGCCATTATGAAATTAAAAGTACATGCATCAAAGTCTATTATAAATCAGCGTTTTTCAGCAGTACGGGAGGGTATTATATTAGCCTTTTACATCCTAATGATTACGTGATGCACCAACAGGTTTAACATTCAACAACTGTACGTTCTGCCCACACTGTATTTATGTGTTTTGTATTTATCTGAGAACAAACTGCGACTTGTGCCACTTACAGCATAAACTGATTGGTTTTTATAACCCATATGAAAAGTGTTTACAGCGCGGTACGGACTGCGTCTTTAAATAAAGCAGTCTGCGCTTCGTCTGTAAAGGGTTAAATGGAACACTTTAGCGTGTCACGTTACACAAAAATGCCCAAATTATACAAGTCTTTAAAACGGGAGTATATGTACTTTGCAGTTTTGAAATTAAAAATACTTAATACAGAAACCACGTACTTCTGAAACTCTCAACTGTCACGTGTTTATCAAACTCGCCATCGCCATACGTTCCTGAAAATCTCAAATGACGTTTCTTGGTGCGGCAGAAAGTTTGCCATCCTTTGCATCTTGTGCCTTTCGAGTGTTGTTGCTGCAGATCGACTTTTTATTGCAGGGTTGTTTTAAGGCCTTAGAAGAATAAACCTTTACATCGTAAACTAAAATTGCAGAAGAGGATAGAAAAAGAGGAAAAAATAAAAATGAATATGAAAGCAAAATCACAATGTTAGTTTGCAAGTTGTAAAAATTCAACAGAGAAATTTTAGAAAGAAGTAAAAGAAAACAAAATACACATTTGGTGTAGGCGAAGTGAGATAAAACAACTCGGTGTTTCGAAACACAACAGTCTGTTGTTTTACAAAGGTCATTGCAAATAGAACTAATCCTTATGTTTATACAGGCATGAAACCACTTGCACCGACAATATCAGTCGGACAGAGGATGTCGTAGGAAATTACTGTCCTTTTTCCAGCTAGCATTATGTTATAGTAAGTAAACAAATATTGTTACCGGCATTTTAAGTTCAAGTCCTGAAATGTACCGGCGATTCAGTTTTAAACCCTGAACGGGCTTCCATACAGATAGATTTTTTTGGTGTAAATGATTTAACAAGGAAAACCGTAGGAGGTATTGAGTAACTTGAGCCTGGGCAAAATATTTATTACATGTCCAGTTGTTAGAAGCTTTGCAACTGATGTTTCTGTATGAAACACGAGACGTTGTTATCGTGAGGACATGATTCATTTAGTAGCAGCACCTACATGTTCGTTTAATATTAGTTAGATGTCCAGCGATTTAAATCACTTACCAATGAGGTTCGATTTTCTAAAGAATTAATTTGCCCAATTGAGTTTTTCTAAATTCCAACTGCATCCAATATCATTACTTGATACATATCGGGGTAGTTAGTTGGACGAAGGAAAAGACGCAACACGAGGAGACTCTCTCTTTTGGACTGATGGAGTCGCAAAAAATAAATTTGAGTGCGCCGTAAACACTTAGAAGTTTTCGACAACAATTAATAGAAAGTCGTTTGATAGAAATAGATTATTGTGAGTGACGTGTGTTTACTCAAACTGCCGTGGATACACCTGATAATGTGTTATAATATACCAACTTGTAATCCGAAAGTGAACTGACACAAATAAATTTTAAAAAAACCAGAACTATGTGTCGTGTTCGTAAGTCAGCCAAACGTAGCAAATCGTAGGCCTTACAGGGCCCTCCTACGTAGATTACCCTGAGTTAAGACCTTCAGGCTAACTGAGAAGAAACGGGAAGGTACAATCCCACACCCACAGTACGGTAGCAATATCGTTACCTACATATTTGCTTCAGTTTAAAATGATGTATGTAAGATAAACAAAAATTATAGCAAATAAACAAATAAATGTCTGTATATGATAAGCAAGCATTTTTAATAATTTTCCATGATCCAAAGGGCGTCTTACGGGTATTTTTGATAGTAAGGTTGAAGAGATCCATTTAATTACACTAAAATATTTTGATTTATACTAATTAATAGTCATTAAAATATATTTCCATAAATTCTACCTTCCATAAGTAACACCTTCCATAAATTCTACGTTCCAGTCTCCCATTAGCCTGCTCTTCAAAACGCAGGCTTATTGAGACCAGATGTGAAACTTTACACAAGTGGATTTTGGTGGGCATATTAATTGGTTTCCAGACACTGTGGTCAAATGGAATTTAATCACCTCATTGTCCCAGTTACCATCAACAGCAATTAGTCCATACAGAAAGGAGAGGAAGAGACAGAGGAAACTGTAGAACAGCCGAAAGAGCAAGTATGTTGAGGGCACAAAGACAGAAGTAAGACCAACGAACCGAAGAATAAAGCACATACACTGAATATGTAACAAATGGACAGAATGTACGAAAAAAAGAACATTTAATACGAGAAATATATCGCCCATTTGCGACAAGAGTGTCACAACTCAACATTTGGAATTTTTGAATTACTGGTACAGAAAGAATCCTTTGCAGATGCGCTTTTAAAAGGTACAATGTCATATCGCAGTTTGGAAAAACTCGCCGCTGGAGGGCAGTTGTTTCGTCGTTGCACTCATAGAAAACTATAGCATTTCAAAACCTTTAAAAGGGTCTCCTGAAAAATCACAGATTTTGAGTTGTAACACTGTTGTGGCAAATGAGCGATAAAATTCGGTATTTAGGAAGACGTTACACACAGGAAGTCTCTTAATGAGAAAAGAGTAACTAATTGAAAATTTAAAGACATGGGAAAAGGGCTAACTGCTGACAACGATTAAGTTACTCGAATTCGTCAAGAGAAGAAAACTGTCAGGAGAGCTGTGCATGTTTTCGAAGTTCTCAAGAAGTAAACGGCAGATATATTGATGCCACTTTCAGCATCCTACAGGAGAAGCGAGAAAACCCTATGCCACTGAATGGAACGCAAAACATCCGACGTGGCTGTTGAGCTCTCACGATATTTCCTAAAGTTAAGCTCTCTCATCCTTTAACACATAAGAGTATTTGGTGTTCTGCACGCCTGACTGTGTGCAAGACACATGTTTTCGTACTCTTGCAAGATATTGCAATGTTCTGCCACACAACATTCCTTTGTACCGCTAAGCTTTTTTTTTTAAACACTTTCGCAAAATTAAGAAAATCAACTGTTAGCTTCGTCATGTGTCTGTCTGTCTGTCTGTCTGCCCGTCCTCATGCAACAGCTCGGCTCCCATTGTACCTATTTTTGTGAATTAAAATATTTGACTGTTTTTTCGAATATCAGCCGAGAAAATGCAACTTTCTTTAAAATGTTACAAGAATAACGAGTACTTTACGTAAAGGCCGATATACGTTTACGATAACACAGGGTGTTCAATTTAAAAATGGACCGTATTTTAATATAAGTAATTTATTTACCAAGATTTACAACATGTTATATTACACAACTAACCTGAATTTACAGTAAGTGTTGGAAATTATGTCCATTCATTTCAATGCACTGACTTCTGCCGATTACGATTCTTGTCCAAAAGTGAACCTGATTTATGGAATTTTTTAATCATTTTCTCAATAGCACTTTTCACTGGCGCTTGCCTTCCAAATTTTTTTCAGAAAAAAAAACTTTGTCTACAGTGGAAGTAAGACATCGTTTTTAAATAACTTTCCAAAATAAATACACGTTATTTCACTGTTAAGCGCATTATGAAAGCGTAAAAAATGGCGTTGTTCGAACTCAAGCATTCACTGTCGACTGACTCATCTGATACAGATGGCCAAGACTGGTCCCCCCTCTCCTGCACATGTAGTAGTATAATGTCATACCAGCAAAACCATTATAAATAGCATCTGACGTAATACATTCACGGCTTAGTTAACGGTCCACTTTTAAGTTGAACACTCTGTATTTCGCTCAAATATTCTTAGAATGAGAAATACTTCAGAAAAAAATTTGTAGATAAAATCAAAACACACAACTTGGGTTTATAATATGTTTTCTTTTGGGTAATTCCCCGGCGTCACAATGCTAATAGCCGACGTTTCGGAACCCTCTATCAGTTCCATCTTCATAGGCAGGTGGATGAAGTAATCATCCACCTGCCTATGAAGATGGAACTGATAGAGGGTTCCGAAACGTCGGCTATTAGCATTGTGACGCCGGGGAATTACCCAAAAGAAAACATATTACATACAGGACATGGCGAAAGCTTAA
>Ga0123352_10016867_pt1 | contig 11643 bp, 8 predicted proteins | sample TergutLab28metaG_FD_89700 | JGI IMG/M metagenome (GOLD analysis project Ga0123352, IMG submission 89700) | Labiotermes labralis P1 segment gut microbial communities from Petit-Saut dam, French Guiana - Lab288 P1 | ecosystem: Host-associated > Arthropoda: Insects > Digestive system > Gut ...
CCCCCCCCCCCCCCCACCCCACCCTTCAGGTTTGTCCTAATCCTAGCTTGTCATGTTTTCAGAGTTCAAGTATGGTTTTTGTTTGTTATCATTTGAATTTTAAATGTTATGTCTTTGAGGTCCAAAGATTACTGAAACTTTATAAGGAATCTGTGGTAAGAGAAATATTTAGAACCACCAGTCTGGGAGATGGAGATATCTGACCACTTCTCCCCCCACACAACAGCCATGGAACTTATTACTCACACAGTGCAAACAACACTGCTAAAAGTGGTGCAAATCTCTCTGAAAAGTCACACATTCTTCTTCCAGTGCGGACAAAATACAATTCTTGAGGATCTGCATGTTTCTTATTATTGTGGTATTGGAAAAAGAAAAGGCTCATGTCACTTTGTTATGAAATAACCCAGGAAAGTTTTGGATGTGCTACCTTTTTGTGGAATTTCAGACCCTGGCACTGGGTCAGACACAACTGTTGACAGCACTGGTCATATGCAACGGAGTTTCATAAGTAAAACAACTTATATTATTCTAGACCTGATCCACAGCAAGTTGAGTTAAAAATGTTTGCTTGCCAAATGGATTAACGTTCTGAAGAAGTTACAGTTTTCATGCATATGAATAACATTTGTGAAACTCTGGGCATGGTTTCTCTTGCTACATTGGCTATACATAATGATCAGTTACATTCACTCGCAGATCATGCTGACTTTCAAATAGATGACTGACTGACTCATTCATATGCCACTTTACAGCTAACATTGTTCACTTTTCAGATGTTCTTTACAAAACAAGGAGCACCTTATCTGGAGATGACATCCATCCATCTGTGCTACTATGACTCTCTGTCAGTCACTAATCTGTCAGATTTTCATGAAATTCGGTATAGACGTTGTTTACAAAAAGTTGCTCAGCAAGCAAGAGTATCATAAAAATCAGCTCAGTAAGCCACATTTTATTTATGGGTATAAACAGATTTCTGCCCGTAATATCCATATTTATAGACTGATTTGGGTGAAATTTGGTACAGAAGATCTTGATGTAATGCCATTCCGCAAGTGTGAGATTTGTGGAATCTGGCACAGGGAAGGCTTGTGGATGTCAACAGAATTATATTTATGCATGTGCCGTCAAACTATATGATATTCTGAGAGAACAGACGACCTTGGTGAAGTCATCACCATGTAAACTGCATGCAGTCTTGTTACTTGATGTCAGACAACTGAACAGCTGCACTTCATTTATTGATTCAGACCGAGTGTTAACTTTAAAATCAAACAAAAGGAAATTCTGTACAGTGAAGGAAGTAAAAAGGACTCAGGTGGTCACAACACTGCATCACTGAGTGTCCTTCCGCACTTATGTACTTCCATTTATGAATATTTTAAAACATGCAGCTCACATGGTTGATGTATCACACTACTTCAGACGATGGGAAAATCAGAAAAGTTTGTATTTAAAGTAGCTCAGCAGAAAAGTTATTAAAAACTGTGAATCGTGTATTCAGTGGCATAAAATCAATCACAGCCAGTCCTCAAGTGTGCTGCAAAGACTTCCACTTAATGCAGTCTTATAAACACCTGTGCTTGTGTCTATCAGATGTGGAAGGTCACAGAATTTTGTTGTTCATTGCATTCTAACAAACTGTACAAGAATCAGAAAAGAAAATACTCAAACATATGCACAGCATAAATTGCATGACAACGACAGTCACCGTGTAACACTACATTTCCACAGACCACACCCAGACCTAGATACATAAAGAGAAACTAAGGCATACGTCCATTACCTGCGCCTGTACACTAGTTCCAACAGGATGTTTGAAGGACTGCACGGTATTGTCAAGCATTTAGTTACCATCTGCATCATAGTTCTCTGTCTTCATGTCATTCAAGCCTAGCTCCTCATTGTGTGTATGTGACCTCTCATAGTCTGTGATCATTAGACCAGCATCTGGCAAAGGATGAGTAAAACTCTGAGGGGGGGGAGAAAAAAAAGTCAAACTCAGTTATAACATCATGAAAGGGATTGAATATTTTGTAATTATAACAAGTGTTGTTACAACCAAGGAGTATAATGTTATGGTAACAGTGAGGAATTCAGTTGTGCCACAGAATATCCGACACTACAGAGGAGGCATTGCATGAACCAAAGTCCTTATAACTGGGTTCAATCATATTCCCTGACAAGAATTCAGAAAGCTGTTTTTATACACAACTTACTTATCCTATAAGATGACAGTGAGCTGTTAACAATGTACCCTACTCTTTTTTGCTTATATTCTTGTTAATGTATGCACTACCAAATGTAGTGAAATATATGAACTGCTGATACTGCCACTTATATTATGCTGAACTCTAAGTAATGGGTCAGATGCTAGGAAACATGTTGGAGACACAGTGAAGGTAGCTGGGTAGACCCAACAGCTTTGTACACAGTAGTTTTAACTGTACGACTGTTTATGGACGTATAACATAGAAATGCAACGTTACAAGATAATTCATAACAATTATACAAATCATCTCAAAAGTGAAATCTTTAAATTCTACAAAAGGGGTTAAGAGAATTCACTAATGAAGGGGTGATACTAAAGATGAAAAATAATTTAGCTATCCAATTACCTCATTCCTGGGGTGTGGTGTCAACCACCCACCCCGTCTAGTGCCAAGGTTAAAGAAAGAGTAAAGCTATACCTCTACTCCCCCTCTGGGCTGTCATGGCCTGTTCAAGGGTGAACTTTACCTTTACCATTACCTTTATCCACTGACCTAGACAACCGATTTAAATGCTGAAAAGTTAAGGGAGAAGTGACTGGGAATTGAATGTTCAAAATCATCAGATGAAGGAATCTAGATATATATACTTGACGTGACTGAGTGAGTAAGTAAGTGGGTCAGTCACCCTGGTTGCCCTCATTGTATGCTCTCTGTGGGGTAAACACTCTTGGCAAAGAAGAAGTATTTACAATTGGGATAAAGTGTTACTGAGAGGCATGGGCTGAGGGTAAAGAAACAGTGGAGCATTAAGCATGTAGTACAACACACCACAACCAGATGGCAGCATTCTGAAATATCAAATTAACAGTTGGGTTGGTGTAAGAGCTGTGGCCTGTCAAATGACGAGCTTCAGTCAAGTAACTACAACAACTATCAAACACTCAGGTTGAACATGGCCCAGAATTTTGAACATGATTAAAAAAAAAAGTCTTTACATCTTTCAAAATGAATTTGAGTAAAGCTTGAGCTTTTGTTACCTAGGCAGCTCAGCATTATTGCGCAACTAACTGCATACACCCAGACACTGCCACACTAAACAGAAGTATACATGGATTCAAGTCTAGGATGTACAGTCTTTGGGTGTGTGGATCCTGCCTTCATGCACGCATGCACACACACACACACACAAGCCCCCAGTAGCTATTCATCGCAGCCTCCTTCACCACCCTGCAAACATCACAGCTTTTCAAATGTGCACGCTCAAAGTGAAAGTGACACCACCAGCATGCCTAATTGTTCTTTGCAGTATAATTTCATCATTAACATGTTGCACTGTAATCAATCAACCATCCTGCTAATGCCTTCTTTATTGTTTATCACACATGTCTAATGGAAAGGAACAAATGGCCACTGCATCACAACACTGTTCTGTCATATACAATTCTTTCTGTGGAACATTCTGGACCATAAACAATGCATCACTGTACACCCCATATGACGTTCATCTTCTCAAGACTAAAAATATTACTGAAAGGATCTCATTGAATATATATAAGCAAGGTAAACATAAAGCAGTCCCATTACAGGCTTGGACAGGCCCAGAGGGTTCCAAGAAGTTAAGCTTCCCAGATTTTGTGATAACGGCACAGGATGGTGGTAGGTTGTCAACTTTACACACTGGCTGCCCTAACCCCCAGGAAATACTTCTGGTACTCATTTCTGTTAGAAGCTGAGTCAACCCCAGGGCCATAGTGCAATTGGAAGGATTTTGTGTCATGAAAAATCCACTGACACCAGCTGGGATCGAACCAGTGACCTTCCGATTTGTAGCACAGCACCTTAACCACTGTGCTACCGTGGTCACTGAATGTATAAACACACACACACATGCAGTGTCATGATGACCAGTAATATTTCTAACTACATACAGAAGGGAACTTAAAATCACATGAGTACATATGTGGAAATGTTTAGATACTCTTAACGAATCAAAACTGCATCCATGAAGAAACTAAGGGCAGATTAAACTGAAGCTTGCTACAATTCAGTCCAGAAATGTCTGTCTTCTAGTTTGATATACCATAATATGAAGATGACAATATACAGATTCAGAACTATAATTCTGCCCACTGTTTCATGTGGGTGTAAAGCTTGGTGTCTCATGTTGAGGAGGAACATAGGCTGAGGCTGGAAGACAATAGGCTGCTGAAAAAGATATTTGGGAATATAAGGGAGGCAGTGAAAGGTGAATGGAGAAAACTGCATAAGTAGGAGCTCCATGTTTTGTAATCCTCACTAAATAATATTAGGGTGATCAAATTAAGAATGAGATGGGTGGGACATGTGGCAGGTATGGAGGAGAATAGGAATGCATACAGGGTTTCAGCTGGGAAAATCTGAAGACGACCAGGTTGAAGACCCAGGCATAGATAGGAAAATAATATTAAAATGGACCTTGAATACATAGGTTGGGACAGCACAGACTGAATTCATGTGGCTCATGATAAGGACTACTGGCAGGCAGTACCAGTAGTAGTAGTAGTAGTAAATAGTATTAGTACCAGCAGCAGCATACTTTAGAAGTAACCACACCCACTTAGTGGCACAGTTTCTTTTTTTCCAGAATCTAATCCCACTCTTCACTTATCGGACTATACGTTGTGTGTGTGCGCGTGCATGCACAGATGCTTAGTAACCAAAGTATATGGGAGTTTGGACAGCACAGTTGGTGTAGTGAATGTGCTGTGGGCCATATGTCTAAAGCATCAGCTCCTTTCCTAGCATGGGTTACAGAATTATTTTTTCTCTTCCACAAAGCATCCAGACCAGCTCTGGGGCCCACCCAGCCACCTACTGAAGCAGGACCAGGGCAGCTTTCCCTGGTCATAAAGCAGAGGGTGGGAAGCTTACCAATCACCTCATCTAATGCAAAAGTTAGGAATGAATGTAGCCATATCTTCACTCCCCCCCTTCCACATCGTTTCATGGCACATACAGAGATGACTTAACACAAGCTTGGTTAATCCATCTGAATTTTCTCTACAAGAAACAAACTCAAAATAAAATTATCCTCTGAAAACACAATTACAGCCACAAGCTGCACCATAAACAGTTGTTACCTGCACATAACTGTTCCCTGCAGGATCATCCAACACAAGTGTGACTTCCTTATTTCCTTCCAGTATCATACCCAGTTCAGCTACAAATTTTGCAACTCTGTTCTTCACTTCATCATCACCAGTGTCTACAAACACCGATCCCTGTGATGTCACTTGCTCTTTCATAGCTACCAAAATACCCTCCACAGTAGTAAAGCGACCTCCTAGAGCATATGGTCCAACTGTCAGTTCCAACTCTGGAATCTCCAGGGAGCATGTCTCAGACTAGAATCAAAATTATTCTTCACTAATGAATCCCTCCAAGCAACATGCACTTTTTCTACTAGGCCTACAACATGTGTACTTGTACAGTATCAACACTCGGGATTTTTACCTTTTATGATGTATGAACTACTGTGAACGGTTCTAACAACTGCAATGAACATGCAAGTCTTCTGGGATGTGGCACTCTGTCACTGGACAAGGAGTTCTTTAATGCTTGATCATGAAGATGAAAGCACCGTGATCCTTCAAAATGTCAGGACCCACTCACTAAACAACAGTGGTACATCACAGAGCAGCTGAATTGTCAGCAATGACTGTGTGAGAACCTCAAACCTTCATATCAAGTTGAGGACCACGTGGCTGGCAAGGTAGCTGCCCCCACAGTCCTGCCATTGTGCAGATCATGCTCAGTCAGTCTCTTTCATTAAGTGAGGTTGACTGTTTCCATGCTTCATGCAACGTGACTTGATGTCAAACATGCAATGCATTTTATGCTTCCAAAAAATGTCTGTATTTGAACTTTCATACCTTCTACACTTCTGTGGTTATTTCACATTTTTAATATTGCTATTTCATATGTACTCACAACCAAATTGCTGTTTTGAATTGAAAATGGATTCTAATGGCTGTGATGGCTGTACCAGTCCAACTCAATCACAATGAGACTCTACTGCATGTGCTGTTCATGTAACAGGAACAAACATGCAGATACTCCATAGCCAACTGTGGGCAAATAAATTCATGGATCTGTCCCTGACACCGAGATGTATGCAGTAGAGCAACAGTTTTGATAATCATGGAATATAATACTGCAAAATGTAATTTTCATATGTGAAATATAAACTGCTTAACATGTTATGGCACAACTATATACAGGGTGTTTCATGACTTGTGGACATTATTGCAGGAGGTGATTTCCTAGGTCCTTGTGATAAAAAAAAGTCCATATAAACCCGTGTCCGATTTTGGACGGTTACGGAGTTACGGGCATTTTTTAATTCCCGTACATGCCCTCGTGTGAACCGCGTCCTACCAGCTGGCGGGTGATGTACTCAACTTGGAGGCTTATCGTTTGCATTGCAAGCATTATTTTTGCCATCTGACTCGCCCACCCATCTACAGACAGGTATTTAAGGACTGTGAGGAAGGTGGGGTGGGTGGGTATTCGCTTGGTCCGTGTATACTGCTCGACGCAGCTACTACTATGTGTTCAAAAACCCTTATCCCTTGCATTACAGTGACTGTGTCAGCTCCAGATGTTCAAAGCAGTACGGCGATAGTTTCATAAAGGTATGGGCGGTAGAAGCGACAGTGCAGAGTGCCTGTTAGTCCCTACGTATTCTCATCTTGGTGCGTCCGTTACGTTCACGATGCCATTTACATTTTCAATTGCAGAGTATGCAGATATGATTTATGTGTACGGTTTTTGTGACGGTAATTCAGTTCATGCCATAGCTGAATATCAGCAACGTTTTCCGAACCGTAGAATACCAACCCGAAGAGTGTTTACTCGAGTTTACCAGACATTGCAAGATACCGGTACACTTCCCGGCGTTCACACTGCAGCCGAGCATGATGTTAATGAAGGCGTCGATGAAGAAGAAGATGGTACAGAGCAGTCCACGTGCGAGTAAGCGAAGATTTGCAAGATGCCTTCGTGTTCCCCATACGTGAGTGTGGAGAACACTGTGTGCAGAGGGCATGTATCCATACCACGAGCAGCGAGTGCAACATCTCAGGCCTGGCAATTTTGCTGAGAGGCTGGAATTTTGCAAGTGGCTCAATGGCAGTCACCAGTTGCATTGTTACACTCTATTTACTAATGAAGCGCAATTCAATTGCGACGGTGTCAATAATACACACAACTCTCATGTGTGGGCAGATGAGAATCCCCACGCCTCTGTGGAAAACAACTTTCAACTACGTTTTGGTGTCAATGTGTGATATGCAGTTCTGGACGATCAGCTGATAGGTCCTTTCATCTTGGAAGGTTGTCTTACAGGAGAGGCATACCTCAGATTTCTGCAGGAGGAATTGCCCCGACTTTTGGAGGATGTGTCTTTGAATACACGAGGTTGTATTTATTTCCAACATGAAGCAGCTCCTCATTCTTCACGTGAAGTTAGAAATTTCTTGAACTATACTTTCCCTGGGCGATGGATCGGACGTGGCGGTCCCCACAACTGGCCAGCCAGGTCTCCAGACTTAAGCCCACTGGATTATTGTGTATGGGGATGGATGAAAGAACTGGTTTACGGTGTGAAAGTGGTAATGCGAGATGAATTGCTTGGTCGCATTTTGGATGCCGCAGACCGCATCAGAAACAGCCAGCGGAAACTACAACGAGCAACCCGCACAGTTCACAACCGAGCGGCAGCCTGCGTTGTGGCCGGCGGTGGCATTTTCGAAAACCAGCTTTAAGCACAGATCAGGTCAATTTAGAAGTAATTTCACGAAGTTAACTTTACATTTATACTTTAAATGTATCATGTATTACGCTGGTTTATTATTTTGTTCCGTTTATTGCCAATAATCTTTACCTTCTATTCTGAGTTTCAAGCGGTCATAACTCCGTAACCGTCCAAAATCGGACACATGTTTATATGAACTTTGATAAAAAAGACCTAAAAAATCACCTCCTGCAGTAATGTCCACAAGTCGTGAAACACCCTGTATACATCGCTCAAAAATTGAAACTGTTTTTGAAAAATTATGCTGGAAAGTACTCCAAAGTATAGTTTGTACCGTATAAAAGGCAACACAAAGATCAGTTGTGAATAAATACTGAAACAATTACATGAGACGCTGCCCCTCCACTGCTATGAACATTTCCAGCATTTGCGAAGTCATTCGGCACAAGTTCACTGCCTTGTGTCTGTTTCATTGGCTACCAGTTGTGAGGTAATTCTGTAAGCTGCAATGCGATTCTTTTTACAAGAAGGGGTTCAATGTAGTTTACAGACAAGGCATGGTTCCACTTGTGTGGATATATTAATAATCAAAATAGCACAATATGGACAACCAAGAACTCAAAAGCACTGCATAGAAATTCTTTCCACTAGTCAAAGATTAGTATTCGCTGCACAGTGTCTCAAAATCTAATTGTGGACCCAACTTCTTACAAGGCAGACTTACTGCAAAAAGTTTTCAAAATCTTTTGACTCAATTAACTGCTTTCCTTGAAGAGAACAAACAGGACTGCTGGTTTCAGCATGATGCGGCAGGCACCCATAGTGAAAAACCACAACTTACTTGCAGGACTTCTCCAGTGATCACATTGTCAGGCATACCCTTTGGTCACCACCATCCACAGACCTTACACCACCTGACTTCTTTCTGTGAAAATTTTTCGAAGAAACAGTCTACAGCCACTATGCAAGTTGCCCAAAATAACCTTAAACATAACACTGAACAGACTGTTAGTGGCAATGACCAAAAAACTCTTTGAAAAGTTGCAAGAGGCACTGGGAAAAGGGTGATTGCTTGTCTTCAAGAAGGTGGAAGACATTTTCAGCATCTGCTGTAATTACACATTGTGTATGACATTTTTGTATCTCTGAAAAAATGGAGATAAAAACGAAGAGTTTAGAGCAGTGCTTTTCAATTAATGGTAGACATACTGTGGTTGGTTTGCAGAGGTTCATCTGGTGGTATGTGACTTTGTTTCGGAATTATAATGTGTTTTGTAATTCAGTTTTAAAGATGTTACTAACATTACTAAAACTGTTTAAAATGTATTTAAGTGAAACGAAAAACATGAAGTATTTACAAAGTTAAAACTAGAAAAGTGCAAACTGTATGTATTTAGGTTTCTGTGACCGTGCATCGTGAGCAAATTGTGGAGTGAGAGAGAACAGTAACCTTCACAGTGCTCACACCCTACAAGGCAGCGCCCCACAACCGCTACCAACCACATCCAGCAGAACCAGCGCAGCACAACACATGCAGTAATATACGTCGTGTTCTCCTGAAGATGGGCATGATGATGCCCGAAACATGCTGAGAAATTGTTAAAAATAAACATCTAACTGTTGCATCTTGTTGGTTTTCTCTCTCACTGTATGTATTTAATATCTGCGGTAATTGATGGTACGCAGAGACGTTTTGTTCATGATAGTGATATGCAAGGAAAAGAAGGCACTGGTTTATAGTATTGGGCTGCGTCTTATATGGTACACATCAACAGATGTGGAAAACTTGTAATTTTTCACCACAAAAAAAATTTTCACACAGTTCTCTTTAAAAAATAATGAGGATTTAAATTTGGTACTTTCCAAGAAATCCATTATGGTCTTCATAATGTGCAATATATTTCAGCACACTCAAAACAATTCAGGATTCCAAATGAGGATCATTTCCTTGTCAGCAGCACTAGACATGCTTACTTGTTTCATAGTAAAAGTCAAATTTGATACATTCACCACCTGAGGTACAAACTGACTAAAATATAAATTAAAAATTCACTGATTAAGATTGGTGTAGCTGGGTAGCAAGGCATCAACATTTCAGATGAACATGCAGCAAAACTCCTTTAAACCACCATATGATAATCCAGCAACCCTCATTATCCAGCACTTCAAGTCCCAAGACTGGAAGTTTTGCCAATGTAACTTCTTGTATGTGTACTGTTTCCATGATTTTATATTAGATTATCTGGATGTTATGTTGCCAACAAAAACTTTCTCTCAAAGCAGAATATTTTAAGTTTCTATAAGTTGGATCCCACACCCTGGTGGCACTGCAAGCAACTAGCGGGTCACACTGCCTGTTTGGTGCAACCAGTAGTGTTGCTGTGAGTTTTATTTCCATTGAGCTATGCAGCAGGTTACTGAATGCTCATGTTATTATAATGGTTAAAAAAATTCATACTATTCCACAGAAACTAGAAATAATTAGGATGCTTGAAAGTGGCATAAGCTGAAGAGATGTTACAGATTTACAGCTTCATAAATCAGATAGTCAACAGTCTATGACATGAAAAAAAGGGACAATGACAGTGCCCACGTACAGAAACTATAAAAAAAATTACCAGTAAGATCTTAGATCATTGTAGGTTTTGTCTGATAACCTGGAATATCAGACAATCTGGCACTGTCCAGTTGCCTTGTACTCTACCTACCTATCCACCCGCTTACCTATCTACATGACCATTCATCCCCAAAAAAACAAATATTCACAGTCATCATAACAAGAACCTCAAATCTCAACAAAAATCTTCAGTATCCTGCACAGAATACTAAGAACAGTTAACTAATATAAGACAAGAAGTTTTTCCTAATTCATCATCTGAAAAATGGAGGTTTCCTTATAATCGTGCACAATGCTATACACTACCACACAGCTTTTTTCCTGGAGATTTAAAATTGTAAAATGAAGTCATCTTATATGCAGGGGTGTCATACATTAAGGTAAATAGGGTACATGTTTGTAATAAGTCAGGGATTTAAAGAAATGCTCTCACCTTCAAAACATCTCGACAAAAATCTTCTCTACTCCTGACTTTCACCTCGAATCTTATTCCCCTCGACTCAATGCCACCACTTGATTTTACTTCATTGCTCCGATAGCCGCACATATCGCAGTTTGTTGCCATGATAACAACTTCTTTGAAATGGGGAATGTCTGTTTTATAGCATTCAAGAAAATACTTTCGCAGTGTTCACTTTCACACAGTAGTGTGTAGTTACTGTCTGCAGAGTGTCTTATCATTATTACTAACAAGAATGAGCAGCAACAAAACAATGTGGATACTGAATACTGTATCATTGTTCATTACTACTACTAATAATAACTAACAGCAGAACGTTATGTTGCTGTTAAGTGTCACTTGCCGTCTGAGATATCTTAGTGCTGCATCGGTTACCATGTACTGATCAACACACACACACACAAGCATAAAGGACAACAAAGTTTGTTATAAAAATATGGTCATGATTTAAAACTTTTGCACAGATAGTCGGTTTACAATTTTATATATATATTCGAGATATGTTTCATTTTGGGAAACTTTCTAGAGCTTGATAAACCTAGCTGTCTGAACATGC
>Ga0123352_10016872_pt1 | contig 11640 bp, 6 predicted proteins | sample TergutLab28metaG_FD_89700 | JGI IMG/M metagenome (GOLD analysis project Ga0123352, IMG submission 89700) | Labiotermes labralis P1 segment gut microbial communities from Petit-Saut dam, French Guiana - Lab288 P1 | ecosystem: Host-associated > Arthropoda: Insects > Digestive system > Gut ...
CTGTGTCTATAAGCAAATGCTGAGATGGTTCCCAACATTCCAAGTTGCCACTACATGCTTCTCATGTAGCCCTCCTGACTTAAATTTATTAGTAACCAATTTCATATTTTGTATGCATGTAAAATAACCACTGCCACTGGGTGACAACCCAATTGCAGTTAATAAATATCATCATCATCATCATCACCATCTAGAGACAATTCAATCACCTGACCACCACACAACCAGTTAATACAAAATCCATTTTAATATTATCATCCAAATGAGACTTTGGTCTCCCAAGTCACACCTTGCTTTCAGAACTTCGGATCTACTTTTAACCACACCGCTAACCTCTAAACGTTGCATTTTATATATTTATTCAACAAATATAGGTACTGAATATCTTAAACATAGTATATACTCTCTGTTCTTTTCTCTTCGAAATGCAGTTTGTTTCATAATTATAACGTATTTGGTTCCTGTATTATTCACATTTTATATACAGGGTGTGCTAAAATTTAAAAAAATAATTCCGGCGCCAAAAGGCTAATGCAATACGCTTCCCCACACACATCGTATTTCTGCATTGTGTCCTGCCAGTTTTAATCACCAGAACAGATAAATTACACACTGCTTCATTTGCCTCTTTCTTAGGCTCCAAATTCTCTCCATCCTCTTGTTCTCCACACTCTCACCCTATACTGTGCCCACATAATGCAACATAAATGTGTACTTATGTATTCTTTAATATGTGGACTTTCTAACAGGACATACTTACTTGAAAAATAAAAGTCAGATTCACATTACCAAAATCTCACCTGTGCAAAATGGGTAGTCAAAGCAATGAGAGAAGAATTAAGCAATTCCTGTTGTTCTTCCAGATCTCGCAGTCTTTCAGCTTCAGTAGCGCCACTGCAAGAGACACGCGCTTCCATTATTCCCAGATTTAAAAATTCAGTGTTCAGTAGTGACAACATTACATCAACATAATGAAGAAATATAAATTCGTAAATGCATTAGGAAGTTAGGTCACATACACTTGTCTTATAACGTATGGAACAAGAAACACCTTTTCTGTCATACATATGCATATGCACATACACTCACACATGCATGCACGAAATTGGTCTCTCTCTCTCTCTCTCACACATACACAGAAGTGATAACATTACTTGCTAGTTGTTGGTGTTGGGCTGAAGAGACATGCTGGTAAGAGGGGCAGCAATGTGCACACGCATAACTAATCATTCTCCATTTGTTTCTAAAATGTCCAGAGTGACTGACACTATAAACATACCCCCAACAGCAAATGTTCTTAAAAGGGATATAACACTCCTGGAGATTCCAAAAAGAGGGTAGCAGTGCCTACACCATGCCGACTGTAGCAATATGCAATGTTAGCAAGTAACCAGACACCACTATAGCTGGCAAAGTGATCTAATGTGATGCTGTAGATATGTATTACAGAAGTGCCATGACACCAGCTACCCTGCCAGAGGGTTCATGTGATTTCCTCAGCCATCCCATAAAATGTGGCAACACTGCCTTGGTACCTTGATTAAAAAAGTACCACTTCCATCATAATGCTGCGAGGGTACCTTCTCTAAGCCAGGGCCACTTCCACCAAAACGCAATGCTGGTACCTTTACGAAACCAGGACTACTGCTGTCAACATGCTGTGATGGTACCTTGCCTAAACAATACCAGCAATTTGCTCACAAATCATGGAGTACATAAATTTCCTCTGGATGATATGAAATCAAAACACTTGTCAGCAACTTGTCCCTCATGGCGAGAGGTTCAGGTTCTGCCTGTCCACCCTGGCGCAACAAATAAGATCAGTGAAGTACACACTAAAGAGAATGAAGGGAATATTCTGTACCACAAACGTACAACTGAGATTTGGAACCACTGGCAGACACTTGTAAATACAGTAAATAACTCAGAATGTTACATAAATAACAACGCTTTCTTATTCAATCATAAAAAATTAAATAACCAACAAAACACACTGTTCTTGGTAGTAAAGACAACCCAATGTTTGGTATATTTTGCCGGTTCTTAAATTTGTGTGCTGGCAAAGAACCTTATGGCTCCAGAGAACACAAGACAATAAACTTACATATACTTCAGACACGAAAATGAAAAATTTTAAATTTGGTTTCACCTTACCAAGGCAACTAAAACGCCAGAAAGTCACAATAACATTGCAATGTATTGGGAAATATGTGCAAATTGTATATCTTGGAACAACAGTACTAAAACAAGCATACCGGCTGCTGCTACTATGGAGATAGCACGTTGATTCATCATCCAAATCATTTGCACCTAGTGGAGCCCATCTCTCACCAGCTGGTTTACCATCATAAAAATCCAAATCGTCAGTTTCACTTGTATTATAGTTTTCCTCCATCGTTTCCAGTGAGAATAAATAGCGCAAATGTTAGTTTCCACAGCTTTCTCCAATGTCACTACAATTTAAAACCTAGTCCTTAACAACATAACCAAACGCCAATTTCCAACACGACACCGTACTGTAGGACAGGTATATCGATTACCTCCCACTTGCATTGAACCGTTCCAATGTTTCATGCCGCTGTAGCACGTTCAGGTAGGCGATTTGTGGTTCTATGCGAAAGCGAAACGAGGTTTAAGGTTCTCACAGCGTTGTTGAATGATCCGTGATTGTTGATGAAGATACATGTCTTCTCTTTATGACACTGCGGTAGAGAAGCAAACGGCATGCTTGCTCGCTCAACCTTCAGGGAATACTCTAGAACTAGATGATCTGCGCTAGAAAGTCTGTAACTATTTACCAAGTTCCACGGAGGTATACGCTGCACTTATGGAATCCATGGAGCGGTGCGTGAATATTCTTCTACAAGAGCAACTTCCGTGCTTGCTGTGTGAATTCATGTGGTTGAGTTTGAGCACAAATAATGATGTGAGATACTATATGATCTGTGGATGTGAGGCACCCCCGTGTGATCAGTGCCCCCGTGGCAGGTGGTAAGGCCGGTTAGGAAATTTGGGAGGTTGCAGGCGACATCGTTTGTTGTAACGTAGTTCGCACTTTGCAATTTCGCTACAGATGGTGGAAGGGATCTGTGGGGTATGAGAATTACGAAATCGTGTAATGGGTATAGATGTTCTGCGTCGTCATGGATGAAAACTACGTAATGGAAGTGTTAAGTCGCGGCAGGTGTTCATGTGGCAAATCTGAAGGTTGTTGATTATGTTGGGCGATTGTAGTTAAAATATTTTATGTTATGTTTGTTATACACGAACACTGACAGGTGAGAATCCATTTGACGATAATTGTATATGCATTGTGTGCGTTGTAGTGTACATTGTATAAACTAAGTGGGGTTATCGAAAGTAACTTAAAATGTCCGAGTGAGCGTAGTATGTTGAACACATGTATTAAGTAGATTACTTTATTGTTAAAATTATTTTATCGTGGGTTAATTGGGAATGCAGGGAAATGCCTTACAAACAGGAAAGATTTGCGATAGTCTGACACACGCTTCATTCTATTGAAACTGGAGTAAATACTTGGCTGTTTTCTGGTTTTCTTACGTATTAACGACGTTACACACGTCATAAATGCAGATGTCAGTACCTGTTCTCGTTGCAGATGATACTGCGTACTCGCATGAACAGGTAGTTTAATGGTTGTACTCTAATTTTTTTCCGACGAATACGTATCTGATAAAGGACGTGCCACCGTGATAAATCTGTTCAGGAAGCTGAAACAAAAAGTTCGCTGGCATTCAAATTGCCAGTCAGTGAAAATGGAAGAGCCAAAACAGTACAAAACTTAAGTTTGACGTGCTGTGCAGTAACGTTGCTACTTTTTTTTGCTGTTGTATAATTTAGTGTACTTCATGTAATACATTCATGTGTTATGGTGCTACCCCTTGCATACTTTCATCTGTGCGTTTATGGTGTAATTTTTCTGGCGAAATGTAACAAATAGTTGTTAAGTATTCTGTTTCCCAGAATGATGTAAATTGTTAGTTGTTGGTTCTCAGAGGTTGTGCTGAGGTATATATAAAAAAAATCTGCATACTGATGCTTTCCTCTAACTGTGTAATGCCCTTATTGTGTTTTATAGTTGATAACTATGAAATTTATCAGTCAGAATCAGGGGTTTATAACCTCAACACCAGACACCGTGTACCAGAGTGTTCTATATTATGCAGAATTTACACTGTGTAACAAGCTCCTAGAAAGACTTAAAATTTTCTCAACTACAGGAAACAGTTTCACTTGGCATTAAATGAACTCCTTTTTGGTACACCTTGTAATATCTTAATGATTTTTGTAAACCTTGTGTTCATTTTATATGAAATTTTAAAACAAAATGGGGCATAATCCATGAATTTGTTCTTGTGCTACATAGTGCTGCTGGCATGTTTTTTCTTTAAAAAATAGTAGGGTAAAATGGGGTTAAAGTCATCTCCTTTGTTTTGTGAGTAGCATCACCTTATTTCCTACAAAGAAAGCCACTTGGAATAATGCAATGGGATTTTTCATTTATGCGGTGTTCAAAGTGGAGATTTAGAAATGATAATACATTTTTCATGCTAATATTGGCTATTTTGTTATCTACTGGACCACAGTAAGCATTTATGAAACACAAACTAAAAAAAACCATAATTTCCATTCTGGAACAGTTGTCTATTTTGAAAACTGTGTTATTATGATAAGCACTATACTGAGGAAGTATGGAAGTGCTTCAGAGAGTGTCCTGTGTTAATTATTTGATTTACATACCTGCAATTGCTGATGAACTGTACACAGAGCTTCCATTCCAGGCAGATCCTCACTTTACTCCTTCTACCAAGGCGTGTCATCTTCCTTGTGCAGTTTGTCACTGCACAAATCTTCCTGGGTGAAAATTCTGTAGTGAAGGTCTGTTATATGGTTTGTTGATTTGTTCATCTGTTCAGTTACACATGTAACATTGGATGTATCAGTTACACATTACAATTTATGTATTACAACATAACTTATAATATATGGACATCCACACAATAGAATGAAAAAAATACTCCATGGTGCAGAGTCCTTCTTGAGAAGCTAACTGGTTTGCAGCTAGCCAAGAAATTCCCTGCATTTCATGGAACCCGAAGGTTCATTACCGCACTCACAAGCGTCCACCACCTGAAATAAACAACAATACAAAATTTAAAGACCAATTGGAAGTGGAATTTGTCACTACATCTAGATATATGTGTATTTATATAAATATACCTCTGAGTTAAGAATTTAAATTAGTATCTTAGAAATGTTAGGTGGGACACAGTATTCTGCAGTAGCACATTCACAGTTACAGTGAAGATAGTTATGATATAACTTGACCTTCAGTGGATACTGTCCATTGTCAGGTACGCACAATACATGTGACATTTCAGTACCTAAGTCTCCTCCTGTGCTGTGTTGCACCAGATTATAGTGCCATTAATGTTAGTGCACATTGTTTGACGAACACGCTGCACACCTGTTGTGTATCTGGTCATGCTGATGTCACAGACTTCTCTGCAGCATGGATGTGCACCGTATTGTGCTTACAGGCAATGTCTCATTCGTTGTTCAGTGTGATGTGCGCTCACGTCACATCACTAGTAAAGAGACAGTGGTGACTTAATAATAGTAATAATAATAATTACTATTATTATTAGCTGCAATTTGGTTGTCACCCAGTTGCAGTGGTTATTTTACATGTACACAAAATATGAAGCTGGTTACTATTTAAGTCCGGAAGGCTACATGAGAAGCATGTAGTGGCAACTTGGAAAGTTGGGAGCCGTCTCAGCATTTGCATATAGACACAGGGAAACCAAGACTTGTGTAGTCATTCAGACGGAAACTTCACTGTATGTGCTACACTACCTTTACCCACATTGCTCATTTCCTTAGTGCTGAGGCCCACTGGCAAAGCTAGCGTTAGCCCTACTTCAAGCACAGAGAGTTGTATTTGAAGGATGGTGTACCTATCCTTCCGGAATTAGTGTACTAGTTTAAAATAGTGCCATCCACTAAACCAGTGCTTTTCGGGCGATGGTGTGTGGAGGTTCGTCTGGTGGTACCTGAAGAGATTTGGGGATTATCTTTTGTTTTTTATTCACTAATTCTGTTTTAGAAATGTTAATTGTGTTATTGAAACTGTTTGAAATATGTCGAGGTATAAAGTTTATACCAAAATTTTCTTTTATTGTTCAAATACAAATACTGGTTTTCCTCTGTCCTCTAATCTTGTCTGATGACCAAATACTGTAACGTGTTTAAAGACAGTTGAATAAAGAGACACCAACTTGATGTCACTTGCTTTATTATTTCATTATTTACTGCTCAACATGTTTCGGATGTTAATACATCCATCCTCAGGAGCTTGCGACTTATTGGATGAGTTATTTCATGGGTTGTATTGTTCTGGTTCGATGTGTGTTGGTGTTACATTGTGGTTTGCCTGGGGTGGTGTGGTATCCAGATGCAGGCTGAAGCACTTCAGTGCTTCAGCCTGCATACCACAATGTAACACCAACACACATCGAACCAGAACAATACAACCCATGAAATAACTCATCCAATAAGTCGCAAGCTCCTGAGGATGGATGTATTAACATCCAAAACATGTTGAGCAGTAAATAATGAAATAATAAAGCAAGTGACATCAAGTTGATGTCTCTTTATTCAACTATCAAGATGATGCATGGTCCATTAAACATAAGTGTTTAAAGACACTTTTATATCAGCGATGTACAACATTTTCCTAGTTTTAAGATGAGGTGAGGTTCTGTCAGTGCATCCAAAAAGCGGTACATATTTAATACACAGAAGTATTGGATGGAATCACCTTCAAGTCCACTGTAGATGCCGTTCTTTTCATTGTCTCAGTTGGAGCCATCACTAACAGCCTTGACATAACTGCTGAAGGATTGGTAGTCATGTCACATGGCACATATCGGTCTGGCACTGGATTCAGTCCACCATGCCCCTAGTATACCATCTGGTACACTGTGAATGAACACACTTTTCTTTTGTATTGGGTTTATGGTGATGCCATTTGTAGACTCTACATTTTGCATGGTTATGTTCATTAATTTTCCGTTAAACATTGTTGACTACAAGTTCCAGTCATTTATTATGAGTGTGCCAAGTGAACGAATGAGCATTCGTTAGTTGAGTCCACTTTTACAGAGGACTGCATCTGCTAAGTCTGGATTTTTCCAGTCTGCAGCCTTGCATGTGACTCTCTGTAAACAATATTCTTCAGCAACTGTAATTAGTCTTATTGCAATGATTTTGGTCTTATGTCCTTTACTACCAGTGCCTGGTCTCTCATTTCACCCATTTACATCTGACTGTACGCAAAAACTGCGCAAGTACTCCCCACAGTTTCATTACATGTTGCTGGTCACTAGTCTTGGGTTGTTTGCTACTTAGGAATTGCTCCTTCAGCCTTTTTGTTTGGATCCAGTTTAGTATAACTGGGAGCGTTTCCTCCAACAGTGCACCCTGACATATTTGATGCATCATCGTCTGTGAAATAAATTTAAGTTCTCGAGACTTACTGTTATATGAAATGCATGTTTATGCAAATAGCTCAGCATTAGATGTCAAACAGCTGAGGTACGCACATTATCCATTTACACCAAGTTGCAATACAAGATGTGAAGTTCAGCAGTGTCAGTGATGCAGTTCTCTTGGCGGTATGAGAGCTATTTCTTGCTTGTTGTGGTGAATTTGTCGATAATGTGAATCCAAGTTCAGTAACAGATTGATACGAACATTTCTATGGACTCTGCAGTGTGTTTCACAATACCTGCTTATGAATGATCAGACCAAAACCTCTGCATGTTCTTTATATGCTACATGACAGGCAAATCAGAGAAAGGTCTGTGGAGGTTTGATGAGTGTGGAGACTGTCTTAAACGTTCAGATACATATGTGTGGTGTGTGGACATGGTTTCTGATGCTAACAGAAAATTGTTTGTTTTGGTTATAAACGTGTATGTGCGTGTGTCTGGTAAGTGATTGGAGAGTCTCTTGTTTTATGCACATAAATTTTTACCGGAGGGTGGAACTGTATTATCGTGTTTCTTTCGTTCCTTGCAGTTCCTCAACTCGGCAACATGTCATCATCAGCTGTGTACATACTTGATGTGAAGGGCAAGGTACGTTTATTTCTACTAATTCTGAATGTACTGAGTTTGTTTTCTGCAGTGCCTGCATTGTTTTATATCTGGGTTTGTTGTGTCTGGGTTGTCAGTGTCAGGCCACCTGTTATTTCTGGTGATTTTTGCTTCAGAATTTTATGAGTACTTGTACATAATTATGAAGTTTGTGGCTTAGCAAGTGTCTGGCATTGGCCTGTTACTGCAGTTGCACAGTTGCTATTCAGCATACATTTGACCACATTAACACTTCACCTTCATTGCTGCAATATGGACATGAAACTTGTAGGTTTTGCAGTGAGGGAAGTTTTAGCCTTTGCGGTGTTTGAAGAATAAAGTTGTATTGAATTAAACATTACACATTTGTTAAGAACACTGACGTTGCAGAGTGTAAGATGTCTTCCTTATTATGAAAGCTTTGAAAGGCCTCACCTGCGGTTGTTTGTAGTCTCGACTGCCAATGGCTCAGGGCTGTCTTGTCCCTTCTTTTTGCCTTCCATAGCTGACATTGTTCAGACTCCGTTAAACTGCCCCACATAACCGAAAGATATTCTTACCCCTTATCGCTACAGCATCCATTTGAACCATATCAGTCACCCTGACGGTGGAGCAGTATCTTCTTCAGAAACATCCAGATGTTTAACATAAACATGAAAGAATGCTATCATTAAATAAACAGCTATGTTCACAACATGAAGACTTAACATAAGAAATGTTTCCACTTCTGGTGTAGTCCGTAGGAGCAGCGTACAGTGTAACATGTGACTGCAATGTGATCCTCACTGCCACAGGTCCTTATATCGAGAAACTACCGGGGTGACATCGACCTCGGTGTCATCGAGAAGTTCATGCCCCTGCTCATGGAGAAGGAAGAGGAGGGCATGCTGACACCGATATTGCAGACTACTGAGTGCACGTTTGCTTACATAAAATACAATAATCTATACATTGTATCTACAACTAAGAAGAATGCTAACATAGCGCTAGTGTTTGTGTTCCTTCACAAGATAGTTCAGGTAAATATCCCTGTGCGCATTATGAATGATTTATAATTTAAGAAATTTGTTATTTCTGTAAACTGAAGTATTTTGCCATTGCTGTTGCTAATCTTAAATTTTACAGACCCGTGAATGCGTTAAAGATGATAGGATTACAAAACCCCTGATGAACTTCTGCACAGATTAAATTGATACACAGTGTTAGATGTCGGACAGAACACAAAAAGTTTGCCTAAGCGGACTTCACTGTAGGTTTCATTTAAACACATTTTTATTAACCTAACAAGTTTTATTGATATACCAGTGAACAGTATTATACAAGACCTCTGTCCTAACAAAACCGTAGGCTGTCTTGAAATCTGTTAATGACCGATGTGCTGCCCCATTGCCAATAGCCCCTCTCTGATAAGTGCAGGGTATTCGATCAGTAGTTGACCTGTTTCATCAGAATCCACATGGACGATCTCCAGGGGTTTAATTTAGGTATGTAGTTTATTTTGAGAGAAGAATTGTGGGTAAAATTTTCTGTGGATGCTGCTGTCTAAGAGCTGTCACATGACATGGTCACATGACTTTGTTCTTTTGTGATCAGCATTGACCCTGCAAAGTTGATGTTATGAATAACTTGGAGCAAGCAAGCATAGTGAATGTCTGTGTAAAAGAGTGCACAGACTTCATGGATATACCGTGTATCAAAGATAATTGAATGCTTTATTGTCCAACTAATGCAATCAAAAATATAAAATTGTTAAAACCAGTTAAACTTATGAAAGCCGCTCCTAACATGTTTCGGTTGACACGCACCAGGGTAAGTCCTACCTTTTACTTTATTAAGTAACCATTATATAGTTGAAGAATAAGAGACCAACTTGATGTCACTAGTTATTAAGTTTTATTTCACATCTTGTATGCTCAACATGTGTCGGACGTTAATACATCCATCATCACGAGCCTGCGACTTTTCCATTGTATCACCACATTGGTCATGTGTTCTGTAAAGATGGAGGTTTTTAGCATTAGTGTAAATTATAGTATATAGAGGTGAATGCTTGGTGCGATGTGTTTAGGCTCTTTGTTGCAGTTGGTACGCTTGTTTCTGTTGGTGTTGTCTGTTCTGGTATTTTCTGCTTACCAACTGCAACAAAGAGTAAACACATCGCACCAAGCATTCACCTCTATATACTATAATTTACACTAATGCTAAAAACCTCCATCTTTACAGAAAACACAACCAATGTGGTGATACAATAGAAAAGTCGCAGGCTCCTGATGATGGATGTATTAATGTCCGAAACATGTTGAGCATGGAAGAAGTGAAATAAAACATAACTAGTGACATCAGTTGGTCTCTTATTCTTCAACTATCACAATGAAGCACAGTCCAATATACATAAGATTAACTATTATATTTTAATATTGCCTTTTTCTTAATGCCATACCTTATATAGATCCTTTTATTATGGTCACAATATGCTGCCATAACACTGACAACGTCTGTACCGACATGCACAGTTGAACTAGACTTGTAATTTTAGCTAAGCATTGGTTGTGGCTCCCTGGTGATGGTTCCTGCATGAACTGAAACATGTTGGAGCGGCTTTCATAAGTTTTGACGTTTTGCTGACCTCTCTTAACTTGTGATCAGACGGTGACCTTTAAGTGTGATGATACCAGACACTGTGTAATGCAATTTTGACCTCCTGATGATGAGCACATGTGCTCTAAACATGTAGAGGCATGAAGTGAACTTATTGTAAAACAAAAATTTTGTGCATCAAGTTGGTTAATTACTGAGATAAACGGCTTTTATAAGTTTAATTGGTTTTTTTACGATTTTATATTTTTGAGTGCATTAGTTGGCCATTAAAGCATTTGAGAGTGTACAAAATTTCATTGCCATGACTGCTGTGTACTGGCATGAAATGAAGTGGTATTTTAGTGTTGTAATGTTGCGACACGTGGCCAGCTCCACCATTTGTGCGATGTCATTGTTGTACCAGACATGGATGATGTAGGTGAAAATTTGTAATTTTAATGAGACTGTGAATTATCTTAAAGACAAGTTTTAGTCCAGTTAGCATAAGGTGGCAAACATATTGAAGTAACATTAACCTTTAGACGCGTAACGTCAACTATAGTTGACGTACCGCACCGCTAACCTCCAAAGTTGCATTTTATACAGGGTGTCCCAGGAGGAAAGGACCTAACTTCGGGAGAGTGTTCCTTAGGTCAAACTATACCGTTGTAACCCAAAACACCTATATCCAAAGTTCAATGGTTACGGAGATATTGGCCAGAGAAAAGTGTGGATATCTTTTGTGTCTGCGTACTGTACTCTGTCCGTGATGTCATATTAGTCATATGCACTTGACCTTCAACGCGCGAATCCTGCAGTAGCCGTGAGGTGTGATAGACAATCAGTTGATTGCGTTTGAGGTGCTAATATACGTTTTGTGTTTGTGATTGCAAGACAGTGA
>Ga0123352_10016873_pt1 | contig 11639 bp, 7 predicted proteins | sample TergutLab28metaG_FD_89700 | JGI IMG/M metagenome (GOLD analysis project Ga0123352, IMG submission 89700) | Labiotermes labralis P1 segment gut microbial communities from Petit-Saut dam, French Guiana - Lab288 P1 | ecosystem: Host-associated > Arthropoda: Insects > Digestive system > Gut ...
ACTTTTCTCTGGCCATTATCTCCGTAACCGTTCAACTTTGGTTATAGGTGTTTTGGGTTATATCGGTATACTTTAACATAAGGAACACCCTCCTGAAGTCTGGCACATTCCTCCTGGGACACTCTGTATATATGTAGGTATACAATGGTGTGGCATCCCTATTGGAAGAAACTAAGAAATCAGTTGCTGTTGTGAATTTAATTTTGTATGGATTAATGATATTGGCTTAAAGCTGTCTGTTGTGTGGATAACTTTTGTTTTTATGTTAATTGTGTCCATTTTCCTATGCCGTGAACCAGCAAACACTTGCAGCAAATGACTTATTAGTTGCCACTTTTTCCTATTAAGCAGTTCTGTTTCGGATGATTTGTGGCCTTATTAGTGCTATGTTCTTTGCATGACAATGCAGTGGTTGTATAAGTATTAGAGAGATTAATTTAAGGCTGATATTTCATAACAAACTCAGTATTTTTGTAATAATTTTGAACATGTAACACTTAAAGACAAAATGTTTGTTCTCATAAATGATAACTACGAATATGTTTTGGTGTATAAATTGAGTAACTGATAATGACAACCATCATTAACATTTTTTAATCCCATTTTATTCCATTGTACAGTGAAGTGGTATACAGTAGAAACTTACTGGAAAATAATTCAGTAATATCTTATCACTGAACCCATACGTAATAATACTGATAAGAGTCGTATGAATTTATATGGAATCTCCCCTGAGTGATAAAACCATTGTCTGCCATCCCTTTACTGGATATCCAGGCTCATTGTGGAGTGAAATATCCAAACCTGTGGTAAATCAAACATGACAGTTTATTTATAAATTCTGATACACATTTAATGCATGGAAGAAATGCATGAAAAACAGAAGTTGGTGAATGAATTCGGCAGTACCTTTCTCTGGGGCCTGCATCAGCTTACATTACTGTATTGAAAGGTAACTTTCCAAGATGTATTTGTGTGGCTGTGCAGTTAACTGCTGTGTATTGTGATATCATTGAAGAAGAGGGAGACTTCCATTTTATGACAGCTTTTGAAATGTATTCATATTTCATGACAGCAATTTTAAAAGAAATAAAAGCATGACCATATTTACAGTGGGAAATGAGCTGTTTTTGTAGAATCTTAACCAAGCCTGTGAAATAATGTAGCATGAGGTAAATCTTCCCATAAATGGCTTTTATAACACAGAAAGCAGTCTATGTGCACCGCTTTTTTTCTTTTGGTAGAAGATATTTAGTGCATCAGGTAGTTACCATTAAACATCTTGAGAGTGTTAACTGAACATTGCTCAGTTATAATAAGTGATCACTTCTGATATTTTTTTACAGTTTTCTTTAAAAAAACCAGGTGCATTATCTGATTTTCTGCTTCCCTGTTCGATAGAAAGTAACTAAGGACACTAGGTAGATAATGTGAGGTTTTGGTTCTTGCACCTATGTGGATGAGGTGTTGGTTCTTCCAGGATGTGATGTTATGCCACTGGGTATTTGGTTTCTCATGTTTTGGGACAGCACTGTTGGTCTCATTTTTGAAGCTGAAGGGGTTCTTATGACTTTATGACCCTTGAAGGGGAGACCACTACACTGTGTAGAAACATTGGGAACCAAATACCCAGTGACACAGCATCATATCCCAGAACTGATAGCTCCCTACAAAGATAATTTGTGAAGATGACGGATACGGTTGGCTCTGGTATTAGCAGTGTTGAACCTTCTGGTTCTGCTACCACAGTTTTGTTGGGCTGGTTGAACAGAGTACTGTTGCTCGAATTTGCTCTTGTGACTTAGCAAATCTGTAATCTTCACTTCTTTATACACATGAATGCAGAAAACAAGCAAGTTTCATGTGAAGTTTTTCTGAGTTTCAGAGATGGGGTATAACTGCAGCTAGTACATGGTGTCAAAGGCTATAAATTGGTGACCATATTGTGTGAGGTTGAAAGGACTGCAAGGTACCAACCCAGCATTTGCATTGTGGGACTAAGGAAGTTTTCAAATGTGTCAGGAAATTGAATGTCTCAACTGAGAGTCAAAATAGGTGGCTGTCAAGTACAGGTCACCATCATTACTGCTTGGGCCAACTTGCTTAGTAAGCATAATCAAACTTCCAGACAGCAGGCTGTATTGCCAAGTATGGACTGCATTACTTACATAATTATCATTCACCATACACTCTCACGCACACACACAAACACAATGTGATACCGAGGGTAAAATTTATAGACTTTTAACCTGTCATGTGCCTTGCCTGACATTTACACACGATATAAAATAACCAAGGTCCAAAATTTGAAAGTTAATCTTAGAGAAAGCATGCAGTGTGATGTGACTGCATTTTTACTGTTTATCCTAAATTCTGAAGTATAAACAGTAACTTGAGTCATATGACATTTACATAACGTGTAACTTCATGTTACTCCTCCAGCTGCTCCTTATCATCATCACCATCATGTAGCTACACGGAGTTGGACCACTTCTTGACCCATTCTGGCCTCGCACATCCAGATGATAAATATCCTTGGGTTCATAAATCAAGGATGAATTTTTTTAGCAATATGTAGTGGTATTTGTTATTAACGAAATTGACACGTAACTAATTGTGATCACAATGTCCCATTTGTCTTTTCGCTTCACATCAAGGAACATAAAAATTGTGTCATTGTTGAGCTTTCAAAGCTTTTCTGCTATGTTTTTCATCAGGCTGGAATTGTTTTGCCATTGGTAAGCAGCACTGTCTGTGCCTGTGTGTTCTGGAGCCAAGAGTTAATGTCCTTTTTTTGAGTTTGATAGGTGGTAGTCAAAAGGAATTTGAGGGTGTTTTCTTACCTAGCATTTTGTTATACCATTCGTCTCAGTTTGGATGTACTATACACAGCCAGCATGAAGGATTGAATGTGGCAGAAGTGTAACTAAAAGTAGTGCCTAACAAGAAGCTATAGGCATTTTCGTCATTGCTCCTAATACATCAGTTGTAATGTTCATGTCCCATAAAAATCAACTTACAGAGTTGCATGTCTTGGAAACTGACATGCATGTACACTTCTGTGTATATGTTGCACTAAATGTTAAAAACAATGTGTCCATTTTGCTGGAAGTGTCTCTCTTACCTTCTTGTTCATCTTTAGCACTGACCCTCAGCTTCCCAGCACATTTCAGGATACCAAACATAATACAGGAAGCAACAGATGTCCAGAGGATGATTATGGATGCACCAGCCATCCTGTAGGCCAACAGCTGGAAAAATAGTATCAGTTTTCAAGATTGCTGTCTTCTGGGATGTGACACCATGGTCTACTAGAAGTGTATTGACATTGCAGAGGATCTTGCTGCCTTTTATAACGTGATTAAGCGAATAAACTACAGACCAGTGAATGAATGAATGAACCAATTAGAAAGGTACACAGGGCAGAGACTTCAACAAGAACAAGTTGATATCCCTTGCCAGATTGAAACATTCCCATATAGCTGGAGTATGAAAATGGTACCTTGTAAATTTTAACAGGGAGTGCTGAAAGCCTTGACATGTTTGTGCTAAAGACTGTTGCTACTGGCAGGTGGAGGCTCACATCTGACAGTTGTTTATTTGGGAAGAAAATTTTTGTTGGACAGATGTCTCATGTTGGAACCTAGAAAGGGCATGATAACACTGTCTCAGTGCCTCACTGATGGAGGAAGCAGGCCTTGCCCTGTTGACTGTACCTTGGCATTTCCTTTGAAACCTAGGAAAATCCTGAAATTCCTCAGTTAAGTTACCTGGTTAGATTTAGACATTATTTGTGTGGTCTTGATTGCTTTGTTGCAGGCAGAATAGACTGCCCAGTTGAGTAAGTCACCGTTTCTTCAAGACCACAGGTGGCATCAAAGATCTTGGGTTGGCACAAGTGCCTTTCAGCTGAACTAAGGGGTACCCTGCATCAGCAGACTTTGAGTTGAAACTGTCAATCACTTCTCTAGGCACCTCTCATGAATTTGTCTGTCATGTGCCAGGGCACTTTAAGTCACGATGTAAACACATTTTCCTGCAGAGGAAACAATTTGTGAGAAAGTTGATTGTGCACTGTGGTAATATCTCAGGGCCCTGTTTGGAATACCATTTGGGCCTGGAATCCTCAAATGACCTCTTCAGCTTCATGGGAGCTGGTTAATTTGGATTCACATGTGAGAACATGCTCATTGGCACACATTTGCCTATTTACCACTGTGATCATAGTAGGTTCAAGCAGGTCGTTTATTTTCTGATACTGAGCCTCTTGTCTGTAGGCCAGGTCTTTTGCTTTTTCACAGCCTGAGAGGGTAATGCCTACTAGCATTTGCATGGGGTGGGGTGGCAGTGGGGCTTATCTTCCATAAAATGTCATCTGTGCCCAGGGATCACTGCATATCATTTTACTGGTTATTCGTATGCTCGTTTAGGTGATTGGAAACTTACCCTGAAGTTGGTTGATGTGGGCTTTTGGAGAGTTGCACCCCATGGTTTGACATTGCCTGTTTTGGCATTTCATTCATTCCATAGTCTGTCTTATGACAGGTCTGTAGCCTCTTCCAAAGTGGGTTCTCACACAGTGCAATCTAGAGCTAACTTTTTTCATTTTAAAGTATCCTCTCATTTCCTTAAGTTTATCCAGTAGCTGCTTACTTCTCCATCCTCATCTTTCCATCACTTCTATCCTTCCATCCCTCTTTCCTTCAACATCGTGATTTAGAAGGTAGGTCCCGTGCAAGATGTGACCGATCCAGTTAGCCTTCTTGTTATTGTACTAGGATATTTCTGTCCTCCTTGAATCTGTGTAATACTCCTTCATTTTCACATGATGGATCAAAATGATTTTCTCCATCCTTCTTCAGGACCACATTTTGGCATGTTTCATCCTACATGCCACCAGGAAAAGAAGGCACTTTGTTGAAGCTGGGAAGTGGATAGTGCTAGGCCCTCAAGAATACCACTAGTCATTTTTTCAGCACATCGTTCGATTGTCTCTTTATCATGTTGTGCAGTACACCCAAGGAGACCGATCCACATCTTAAATGCAGCCCAATTGACTAAGACCACGTTCCACCCGAACCAAACGGGAAAGTTACAAACCGCTACCATGAAACATCTATATAACTGGAACCTAAAAACGGTTCCGTGCGCATTTTAACACTGTAATGAATGTTTAAAAAATGAGTTCAAATTACAGCCTATGGTTTAAACGATGATTTCTTTCGCGGTAGGGCGTAACATGTTGGTATCACTGTCGAGTCGTTTAAGTTAATCTCCTGCGTTGCTGCAACTGATTTGACATATGATCGTATTAAATGTGAGTGTCGTCTGGTCTCGTCCTGCGTTTTGTCTCTGGTGCTGCGAGTGTGAATGTGATATAATTACGTGGCCGACCATTTCGTTCCTCTTGTAACTCGTTAAACGAAGGCTACTGAACGTTCAGAATGCAAATCATAATTAACAGTTCTGTGAATATATTAACTTCCCGGTGCCGACCTCTGTACGTGGTTAAGACCCCAGTTCCTCCATGTGTCGCTGATTACTATACTTGGTTTAGACCCTGCCAGGTGTCATTGTGCTGTCATGCAACGACCGTGATCGCAACTACGGTAACTCTTTTGGAGTAGTGGCATTTATATTTCATCAGATATCTATCAAACGTTACTTTTATGTAGTCGAAGTGAGTATAGTTTTGAATGCGATAGAACAAAATGGCTGACTAGTATATGTTTTTATGCACCTCCAGGCAGTTTTTTGGGCACACTGAAATATAGGGACACGTAGGTGTCAGGTGGGTGATTTAAAAAAACCAAGTTCTCTCCTTTCGATTCATATATTAACCGACACAGTTGTCGATCGTCTAATTAGTTTTAGAGCTTGTAAAAAATTATTGCCATCTCAGCATTGGCGCTCAACGTTAGCTGATGCTGTCCGATATGAGAGGAATGATTTTACTCTTGCTTCGAATAGTTCTATTCATTGGTTATGCATCGTCGTGGTTTGTCAGTGTTGCTTCGGCCTACTAAACTACCTGCAGCTGGTTACAGCAGCAGCAGCCAATACAAAATAGTTTTTGGTACGCATGAGTGTGAAATTGCGTTTTTAACTGACGCAGAAGTGACTGAAAATGTGTATAAGTCGGACCATACTGTATCGGGCGACAGTAACGGTTGTAGTGCACAAACAGTAGTGATAATGAAGTTGAGGATGGAGACATACAGGAAGACTGCAACAACAGTAGGAAGTTTGTGGATAATTTCACAGGCCACTGGTATGTATTTTGGAGTGATTCCAGACTGTAGTATGGTTTGGAAAATATTACTGATAATGTTGAGTGTCATGAGTTGCTTTTGATCATGAACTTGCATATATGGTTACGGAGCAAATCAACACACGATTGCCGGAAATAGTTTTCGGGCCAAGTCACTATATAGACATGGAGGGACGAAAAGAAAATTTAAGTATGGTATCAACTTGACGCTGACGAAACCGACCAAGCGTGAGAGAAGAAAGGAGACAGAGAAACCTTCGCTGTCATGCTCCTCACGATGCGCATGCAGTGTGGGGTTAGAGGTTGGATTTGGTACAGTTACGTCTTCACGCGGTTGTTTTATTACGAACAGTTTAATTTTTAAACGATTTACACTGAGTTAATATATTATTTTAACCAAAGTGTTGCCATATGAAAAGTCATCCTCGAAGACGATGGGAAGCATGCAGTAAAACATGTAAGAAAGTAAACAAAGTCTGTTTCTACAAAAAAAGTGCGATGTAAGCTTCAGAATAGCTGATTGTTTCGAGGCTTATCATGTGAAGATGAGCTGCTAAACTAGCTTGTATTCATATGATGTTATTACCAAAATCTGGAAACAAACTGTTAGTATAAACGTTACGATTTTCAATAATAAGCGTGTTTTCCGCTTTAGGGAATTTAAAGTTTCTCCACCGATTGGGTAGGATATTATTTCAAATTAAATTTAAATTAAAATCAGATTTAAATTTAATTTGAAATTAAATTAAATTTAAATGTAAGCAGGAAGATATCACCCTTCTTTCGTTCTGTTAATATAACATTTGCACAATTGCGTAAATATAAATAAAATAATGAAGGAATTAATTATACGTGACGGTTCACAAGTTTGGTATATAAATTTTTCTCACAGACATATTTTAAAATTGAATTATTTGGAGTTTGAAATTTTGTTTATATATTCGACCTATGCCTGTATTTAATTACATATTTATTTGTATTGCTATATTTTTAAAAATTAATTACTTGAAATTCGTGTGAAATTTGCTCACCAAGTAAGAACATTTGTGATGGTACTTGCATGATTAGGCAGTCACTCTGGGGCATTAGAATACAGTTTTACAAATTTCATTCATAAATACAGCAGGTACTATTCCAGAAACAATATCTCTAGAGAAGTGAAACTACAAATCTGATGGCAGGGCTGTATGTTACCCTACTAACAGACTAATGAGGACAAATATTGAGTGACCACCTTTCCTAGAAAAAAAGTGTGTCATGTTCACTGTTATAGATGGTGATATAATAATTATGGTGGCGGCAATGTCAGCAAGGATTACAGTTTATGAACTGCATTTGAACATTTACTCCAACTAAAAACAGTGTTATATGTGCGCTGCAGTTCGTTGGCTGTGATTGAGCTCATATCCTACAGCCGTGCCCTAAAACAGATATGCACTGTGCATTGTCACTTGCTGTACTTGGTGGCAGTGCCCTCACAATTGTCGCAATTGGTGGCAGCAAACCTGTGACCAGATTTGGTGTCTTGGCAGAAGGCATTAACGTGTTCATACGAAGATCTTTATTTGCTAGAAGGAGTATGTTTCCACCTGACAATTGTTTGTTCGGAAGAAAATTCCATTTGATGTATCACTGAGGATTTGATTCAGAGGGACTATGATTATGAAGGGCATCACTTTGGCTGAAGGTCTCCATGTTGGAAAGAAGCATGCCACACCTTTTTTTCAGGTGTACCCTGACATTTGTCTTACACCTGAGGAAAGCTACAGCAGACCTTATTCATAGTAGCTGTATAGTATTAATGACAGTAATTGCCATGTTGAATTGCGCTTCTTGTTATGGGCTGCCAGTACCAGCAAAACTATTAGTCACTGCTATGATGTAAGCAGCAAAAAATGGGACATCGAAATCCCTGCAGATTTGGCTATTCCTAATGTACCAAGGTGTGTTGGTAACAGTTGGATAGTAGCACTTGCAGCTTCTGGACATGACTGCAGGCATGCATAATCAGTCACAGGATGGATGAACTGCTTATCAAGCAGAACATTGTTTCTAATGAACAGGCCTCTTCTCCTATTTAGGAGTGAGCCTTGCATGTTCAGTCTCTGAGGTGCCTTTTTTTTGCTGCCTGGTTGATGTCAGCAGATCAAGTGATCTGTGTATCAGGGTTGCCACAAGATATTTCATAGTAACCCTCTGTTTTGGCTGTCCAAAATGTTGGACAAGCCTGGGTCTTGGTTATGTCTCTTAGTCTTGGCACAAAGTACTGCGGTGCACTTCGAGATGTTAATTACAGTCCTCCAGTGCTGCAGTCAATGCTGACATCTCTATGCAGATAACCAGCAGCAGTAACACCATTCAGGACATGGCTACAAGAGCCTTATTACTTGTATAGAGAGCTGTATCAAGGATGCTGTCTGGTCATGTGCAAACGGGCTGTAGAGGACATGAAAATATTTGCTGCACCAAAGAGAGAAAAATATGAGAATATGGTTTTCATCAGGCAAGACTGGGAATTTAGATTAGATAACTTGATAACTTGTAAAGAAGGTCTTTTGTTATCCTTAATGAATGCTTTTCCCACATCCAAAAAAACCGTGGCTGTTGGCTTCTTCTCATCAGATATTCTGTTGAACTTTTTAATTAGATGGGCCACCTGCATTGTCATGCTGAATCTGAGTCAGAACCAGACAGTTCATCACACAGCATCTTATACTGGTTCCTTTACTTAGAACCCTAGGTTTTCAGAGTTTCTTGGTGTTTGAAATCATACATCACCTTAAGTTCTGTAATTTATAAAATATACATTTCCGAACCCTTTGATGATGTTAATCTGAAGTATGTATAAAGATTCAGTTCCTACCTCACCTCCATTATCAAGACTAGTTAGTTAATATTCTATAGGAAATAAGTGTTATTTTGAGAATCATGCAGAGCAAATACATACGTAAATTATGCAGTCAAAATGCAGGGTTTCTTAAAATTTCATTAGGTGGTACGTACTATATGTAAATTGTGAAGACTGGCTTTTGTCTTAGGCTTTCAGTTACTTTTGATTTGTGGTGCTGACACTCAGATGGTACCAGTTCTGTGATTGTGATAGGGCTAAAAAGCCAATGTCATTTCGCATGGTTTATTTAACCCTTTAAACGCCGAATCAAATCCCATCTGCCATTTGCTGGCATTATTAGGAGCTCACCATATTCTCCACATTAGCAGGTTAAGGGTTAAAATCTAACTGACATTCGAATCAGTATTAGTTTTAAATTGATTTTCATACCCAACAGAAGACTTTAGTTGCTGCAGTTGCAGTGTATGTAAACTTCTCAAACAATTTTCTTTATATTGTCAGTACAGAGACAGTTTATCTGAAAGAAATGAGTTTCAAAATGAATGCTGTATATTATTTCACAGCTTATGCACCTGTTATTTTTGAAATAAGTGTTTTAAAACTAGTTGCCAAATTATTTACATTAACACAGTTATGGCAGTGTGTTATATGTTTTCATGCAACTGCGTATGCAATTTGTCAAGCATCTGTTTTCAGATTTGTTACTGTACATATTAGGGAGTTGTTCTTACCATCAGGGATTCTCTGGTGATACCAAACACAAGGCCAGTGTTTGAAAAGACTGATGCTGAAATGAGGCCCCAGAATCCTCCTCCAAAATGAATGGCTACAGTGTCCAAGGGATCATCAACTGTAGAAAATAACCAGTAGATATGTGAATTTAAGGTAGCTTCATTACACATAGATTCATATCATCTTGCAAAATATTTTCCCCTTTATAATGAGGGTTGTAAAAGAAATCAATTAGTTTGCTGATGTGTCTTCAGTCTGTCTACCCTTCCATTCATGACACCAGTATGGCCAGCATACCAAATTTGATGTACTAGATCGGTTGAGTTAAAGAGCGGAATAGCTCTTGGACCAAGATTTTAACCCAGTACCTCCAAAATATGAATAATATAATAGCATTTAGTAGTAGTTGTGGTGGGGTGGTGGTGGTGGTGATAGTGGTACTAGTAGTAGTAGTGGTAGTAGTAGTAGCAGCAACAGCAGCAATATTTTTATTATAGGGCCTACATGTGGTTTTGTGGTTCATTATTTTAATATGAGTATTTACCAGGGTGTTCATCACAGAAGCAGTGAAGACAGTAGTTACTTACAGCAGTATTTACATATGAACAAGTAGACTAAAAATTATGGCTTTATATGTGGGATGTGTGAAGAATATGTTCTTAAACTTACTTTTACACCATAGCACAACATAGTGGATGATTACGTAGATTGGTCCTGCAATTGCTCCCGAAATGAAACTCTCCCACATGTTCATCTCATTGACACCTGCACACACTGACACCTGGAAATTTAGTTGTAAGCATAGAGCCTATAGGCCAGTACAGCCAACTGTTAGTTAATATTACACATGCTTCAGCAGCAGATGTTGGTATAGTCTCACTGTATGGAAGTTTGCGTTTTCAGTCTGAAACTTGTGTTCACACTTTTATGCGCTGAGTTTTAGTGTAATGTACATAAAATAGCTAAAATCTTGGTTCTGTAATAAGGCAGGTGGTGATAGTGCTGCAGAGCTGTGGAGCCATTCCTCATTCCAAAAACACTGGACACTAGTCACACTGCCTCTGTAAACATAAGTATTGTGCTGAAGACTTGACTGGTCATAACTGGTGACGTGCAGTATGAAATTTTTGTTCTGGTGTCAAAATTCCTTTGTCTTTCTAATTTATTTGGAATGAAAATAAGGCTGAAAGAAATTAACTAGTAATATGACAATCTAAATTCCCAAACTGGATCAAGTAAGAGTACTTTCCTGCCTAATGTTTACTGAAATTAGTGTTATTTTATTTCTTCACATTTGCCTTAAATCCTTGTTTATATAGTAAGAGTTGAGGGTTTTTCTCTTACTAAAAAGACTTCACCCGTACATCAGGCTGACTGTCTTAAACATTGGTTGAACTGTGCGTTAATACTGTGTGTACATAAAGATGTTAACAAAATGATTACGCAAAGTAGTGACGGTCTTTTCTATCAGAAATACTCAATGGCAATCTTTTTTCAGTTCTTTGAAAGGTCTCAAGTACTGTTTTTTTTTTAAACCAGGTAGAAGGGCTTTGTACGCAGTTTCTCTAAGAGTCTCAATAAATGCTGAGTTCTACAGTGCTTAGTTTGTTTTGTAAGTAAAGGTAAAGTGTCCCCGTTACAGGTCCAGTTTGGCTCAGAGGATGGGTAGAGGTATAGCTCTACTCTTCCATGACCGCGACACTAGAAGGGGGTGAGTGGTCAGCAGCACACCCCGGCCGCACTTTACCCCCGGGAAAGACCCGGTACCCATTTTACAGGAGGCTG
>Ga0123352_10016874_pt1 | contig 11639 bp, 4 predicted proteins | sample TergutLab28metaG_FD_89700 | JGI IMG/M metagenome (GOLD analysis project Ga0123352, IMG submission 89700) | Labiotermes labralis P1 segment gut microbial communities from Petit-Saut dam, French Guiana - Lab288 P1 | ecosystem: Host-associated > Arthropoda: Insects > Digestive system > Gut ...
CTCCGTGGCCTTAGTCCGCACGCGAACTATACCGACAGAGCGGCCGCCGCCGGTCGACGAAGTTAGTGCCAACTTTTGCGGATAGAGGGGTGTCACGTGGTCAGCGCAACGGGTCCCCACAGCTAAACAGAACTATATATGAAATGTAAAACATAACATTGAAGTGCGTCCAGGTTTTGCATCTTGAACTTTTCTCAGATGGTCAGACCATTTAATCCGCCTGAGAACTCTTCTCTTGTTGTTTTCAGTCGATAACTGCACGACGTACATGTCACTGATTATTACGCCACATCACATTATTACGTAATTATAGTCAAATATACAGCAGTTATGGTATTAAAGGTTAAGACAGTGTGCATTGTGGTCTTCATTATCGTCGCGCAACTGCATTACTGCACAGCTGGTTGAGGCACTGTGCTACAAGACGTAAGGTCGCCGGTTCGATTCCCGATTGGGTAATTGGGATTCTTCACTGACTTAATCCTTCAAGCGGCACTATGAGCGTCTAAAACAAAGGAATACCAGGGGTAATCTTCGGGACGGTAAAGGAGGTCGGGGCCACCTTCATGTGCCCACTGTCTAGACATTCTGGAAGCCTCTACCTCCTGCAGCCCTAAGAGCCTCTCCAGGCCTTTAGTTTTTTTTAGAATGCATCTTAAGCTTTAATCTCAACAGATCGAAAGCAATAAGTATTAAATATTGCAAATCTCTTAATTTTGTCTTTATTGCCTGGCATGCAAATCGAACCTTCTTTGCACCAGATCATGTTCGATGACGTAAGATCAGCCAGGCTATGCCGTATATTTCGTAATTAACTCGCAAACCGGGCGATTTTTGGAAGAAAAAAATTGTACCTGACATGAGATATGTGTTTCGACTCTCTCTACAACCCTTGTCCGAAACTTTCTCCTTCCAGGCATATTTCAGCAAGATATTGTGACAAACTTAGTTAGGTTTCCGTATAAAGTGCTAAATACTTCCGCTCGATTTTAACGAAAACGTAACATCCTTGACATATTCTATGTGGACAGGCAGATAAGGGGACGGCCGGATCGACATGACAAAGCTAATAGTTATTTGCGAAGGCGCCTAACAATGGTAAAGTAAAGTAAAGTAAAGTATTCCCGTTAACAGGCCTGGTGTGGCCCAGACGGTGGGTACATGTAAAGCTCTAGTCTTCCATGACCGCGGCAATAGAAGGGGGTGAGTGGTCAGCAGCACGCCCCGGCAGCACTTTACCCCCGGAAAAGACCCGATACCCATTTTACAGGAGGCTGGGTGGACCACAGAGCCGGTCTGGACGAGCGGAAAATCTCGTCCCCACCGGAATTCGATCCCGGACCGTCCAGCCCGTAGTCAGTCGCTATACCGACTGAGCTACCCGACCCAAGCCTAACAATGGACAACCTACTTTAGTAGGAACATTTTCACATATTTGCAAAACTTGCTGCTCGTCAAGGTTACAACTGTATAGATATATTGAAATATTGTTAAACAGATGGCTATGGGAATGACAAGGGCTTCAGCCTTACGTCGTTCAGATTGAACTTACTCAGTACGAAATAAAAGAAAAGTGTACTGTTTCAGCTGCTTTGTCTTTCGAAACCTGATGGCAAACTATTTTGCCGTAATTGGAGAATTTCGGGGAGAAATTACGATATCATCTTCAGTGCGCTATTGTACCGCACAAGCGCTGCACAGACTGCTGCGTAATTACAAGTACTGTGCTGTATTCGCGCTCTTCCTGACTCAGCAATAAGCAGACACTAGTTCTCTTCTCCATCAGTACTGTGCTGCCACCTATATAACTTCTATGCCGTGGCTAGACTTATGCTTCAGCATTGAGTAGACAAGTGCGTAGCTGTTACGCCTTGAACAGTACTGACGTCGATCGATGTCGTGTGTAGGCATCAGAGCAAGGAAATCTTTGTGGCCAGAACTGAAAAAAATCAGTGTCTGTGTAATGACTGTTCTTTGGTCAATGCCGTCCTTCTTCATTACTCTTTGTAAACACCATGTTATGGTCAGAGTTACTGTGCTTTAACAACGTACAGCCACCTGGGTTGCCCGACTTCAATGCTGTGACGAGACCGACATAATTACAATGTTTTGGCGAGTGTTGTTCACCTTCAAAACTTGAAATATTTGAACAGCTACTCGGATGTGGCCAGTGTTACCCAGCTCAAACACTGTGCAGACACTTAACATAACTACAATGTTTGACCCACCTTGTGAAGACGTCTAACTGCTGCATGGACGCAGCGTCGGCATGCTTTGACAATCTACAAACACCTACTTAACACCTCCGTACATTGCCTGCTGCTGTAGCGTCTCCCAACAGGCATGGAAGGCCCTGATATGGAAATAATTGTTCCCATTTGGAAGGACTCCCTTGAAACTTGTAAAGTATGTCAGCAAAACTCTACATAGGAATTACGGGGTTCAGGAATTCATTGTAACCTTCAGTCGGTATTTGGTCCTGCCTACAGTAACAGGTTTGCAATTGTATTCTGTAACACAGACACTGATTAAGTTTAAATTCACTAGCTTGCCTCACACACTCCGCAACTTCGCATGTTGTTCCTTGCCACCAAATCGAGATTAAGGGATTGAAGGGGAGAGAATAAAGAATGGGAGATAGTTGGGGCAGACAAAGAGGGAAGAAGCAATGGGAATTCCACTTGTCTCTTACGGAAGTTTCGCGGTTGAGAGAAAGATAAAAAAAGAAATAGACTTGCCCCGTTCCCCTCACAAACGGACGTACTAAACTGCCTAATATCTCTTCCTTCTGTACAGTAATTTCACTAGTATTCGCAAATTTTTTAACTTCGAGGTCAGGAGGTGCTGAATATTAAAATCTGTTTGGTCTGTGTTAGAAATTATTTCTCAAAGTTACCAAGCAAAGCTCCTCTACATGCAGTGTATCTGTACTGCAATTTTTGTCTTCCAAGGCACAGTAACACGCATACATATTTTAGAAAAGTTTATATTCAAAGCCTTCTTGCTTTTAACACTCTCCTGATCGATAGTGCCGTGTTATTTGAAGCTCCAAATCCGTTACCACAGTTATATGATTAGGCACTGCTGGATTATGGGACAATTTGGAGTAACTGCAATTCGATGCCCGGCCACCAGTGAACAGTGTTGAATTCTACTTCAGTTCCCCCTTTCCCTTCCCGGCTTTCAATTGTAATTTCATCTTGCCGATGCTCATTCGCAAGCCAGTTAATCTGCTTCCCTTCCCAGCGACATAGTGTGAGAGGACAAGCGAAACAAAACCAAGCACATCTTTCACCCCACGCCAAAACACTACAAAACTAATCACTGTATTCGAAAGCACAAGTATATCAAATTCAATACACGCATGGCCCAGAAAATGTAAGCCACAGATCATATGAGTCATTTTGAGTAAAAAACTGTTAAATCAGCATGTCCCCGATTATCAATCATTACCCCGCTACGAGCTTTGCCATGTTCGTAATGGCTGTAACAGAAAATGTTACGCTACATATGTTTTGTTATACTGTACAAGTAAAAAAGAAAGTTACATGTCACGTTGAGACCACACAAGAAAGCTGCCTATTAAATCTTAACCTTCTGTTCAATATATGGGCTACAATACCACGTAATAAAGGCGGCAATTGAGTCTTAACCTGACTTAGTATAATATAAAAATAAATTACAAAATATAATATGAAGTTAGCATGCAATTTTAATATATTTTATGTGGAAGTTTGGTCTAAAGATGGCATAAATGTACATCGAAACATGCTGGCAATATTCCTCTCATCCCACAGCCATATTAATAAACAATTGTGACGACAACACTTACATACCAATTTGTAATTCTATCAAATACAACTTGATGTTTAAAATGAAATAATAAGAAAATGTGTTCAATAATAGCACCAAGTAAAGACTTCAATGTCTAGTTATGTTACCTAGCTGCTTACTTTAATGTATGTAGTTATGCCACAACACTGACTACGGGCTGGACGGTCCGGGATCGAATCCTGGTGGGGACTAGATTTTCCGCCCGTCCAGACCGGCCCTGGGGCCCACCCAGCCTCCTGTAAAATGGGTACTGGATCTTTCCCGGGGATAAAGTGCGGCCGGGGCGTGCTGTTGACGACTCACCCCCTTCTAGTGCTGCCGTCATGGAAGAATAGAGCTATACCTCTATCCACCCTCTGGGCCACAAAGGCCTGTAACGGGATCAATTTACCTTTTACCTTTTAGTTATGCCACAACACGGGACAAGAAATCAATTTTGTTTGAATAATATCAAAGAATATTCTCATTTTTATTACACTGATTACTCTTGCAAAAGACCTCCATCATTCTGCGCGCATAATTCTGTTCTCCTGAAAAAGAACTGGTTGCCGTTTCCATTTCTCCCTATGCGGTCAGCGGACTACATGATTTGCTGCAGTTTTTTTTTTACTGCGAATTTTGCCGTTAGAATGTTTCCTTCATACGCCGCCATAAAATGTAATAAAAGGGCAAGAGATCTGGCGAACTCGTAGGACAGGCCTGTGGACCAAACCGAGTACCAGGTACCAGGATCCAGTGTTTGTCAAAGGCAAGAGTAAGCTAAAGGTGGGTTATAAGAATTGATACCGCTCATCACCGTAACGTAGCCTGGAATATTAAAACAGTTGTAACGATATAGGGTTTTCTAGTTAGGAGCATGTTTTGCATCATTATTTACACAAAATGACACACGTAATAACGTCCTGACATTTGACATATCTTATGCTTAAAGACACCTGTACAGATATTTGGAAATATTTTTTTCCGTTGTTTCAATGTGAACAAATGTACACACTTTGTTAGGGTTTCAATAATGTTTTAATACGCAAACTCCTACATGTTTCGGAGAGTGCACAGTTGTATAAAACAACCGTCCAACCCTTGTATCATCCCCAGTATGTAGAACTGTCGCAAGTCCGTCAGTGTTCGAGTACAGAGATGGATATGTGCACACTCAAACCCGAAGGCTGTTCCAGTTACTGTGTACATATTCATCTCTATAATTCGTACAGTGATGAACGTAAGACAGTTCTACATACTGGAAATGACAGAAGGGTTGGACGATTGTTTTATACAACTGTGTGTTCCCTGACAATGGGCCAATCAGGCCCGAAACATGTAGGAGTTTGCGTATTAAAACACTTTTGTATTCTAATTAAGTGTGTGCATTTGTTCGCCACATTCTAACAATTAAACTATAAGGTACGCAATGGAAATTGCAAAAAAAAATCCGAATATACATAATAAAGAAGCAAAACTGTATCATTTACCCAATATGACTATGAAATAAGACTAAATATTCGCCAGAAACCGAATTCTGTTCGTGACATGTTCATGGAAAGCCACAGTAGACTAACTGCTTTGAAACATTATTAAAGCTAGAAGATTAAGGCAAAGTTTCCCCTTTAACTGCGCTGAATTTACATGTCAGTGCGAAGGTACAACTGTAAGCATTCTTACTTTCGGAACTAGAAAAAGTTCAGTACTGACCATCAGGTTGCAGTCGCTTTACCCTGCGCAAAAAGCCCTCTGTACCCAAAAAATAACAAGATGTGTGAGCCCCACAGCTCGTCTGAAATTTTTAGAGGGGGGAAAAAAAGGCTTACCGCTTGTAAAGACTTTGCTATTTCGGCTCCTATTCAAAAAGTGTTTATGTTTGTATTTCATTAAGTATCCATAACTTAGAAAATGCTTCGTGCAAAAAATCTATATATTCGTATAATTAATAAATTACTGCACGATAAATTTTCGGAGAACACCAATAAAGACAATTCGAACCTAAAGTATGGTTTATATTTAACTGATAAAAGCCAAAATTCAGTTCGAACGATTTTTTGTATAATCCACAACGACATTTACTCGAAGTCTGACTAGTGTGTCGAAGATAAACCATCCTGACGCACGGTCGGATAAGCATTCTTCATTACGCGCTAATATTACGCGTCATGTGCATGGGACATGTTAGGCACGAAGTGGGGCGTACATTCTTATGAACTTGGAACCTGGAATTAAGTCCATAACCTAACAAAATTCTCTTACAGGTCACTATGACAATCACCCGTCACATTAACGAGATTGGTAACTTAGCTATGAAATATCATGCAGAGATCTATTTTGGGTTTATTGCTATTCAAAAAGCTTCCTTTTACGAAACGTCCTAACTTCCGGTTCGCTCGCTTTCTAAAGCACTGCATGTTCTTTTCCTTCCATGAGAGCGATAGGAATGTCTGTCCTTCTGCATAAGTGTATAAACAGTGAAACTCTGCCAAGTAGTCTCTCTTACATTCCTTTTTTATCCCAGCTTCTCTTCTTGCCTTCCTTTACACGATTTTGAGAAATCTTTCCCTGGTCCAATAACCCCACACTTCCCCCACTTCATCCCAGAAAGAGTGGTGTAATTCAGTTTCAGAAATTCCATCAAGGTCTTCCAATTGGTATTCCACTGCAAGCCGGTATTCACAAGTTAATGTCACTGGTTTCTCTCCCCGGTTTTAGAAGTATTGACACTCCTACTCTTTGCTGTTTACTGCTACTTGTTTAAGTGCGTAGTGAATTTGAACCACAATGCCTGCTGCCTGGACTAAAACAGATCTCGATTCAAATTCATATAACATTACAAAAAATTTTCCAGTCATCAAGAATGAAGAATATAAACATAAATTCCTATCGTTATAATCTAATTTATGTACTACTTTACTGCATTTAACGTTTCCACCCTACCGAGAAAATACATTGAGGCTACGGAATCCATAGCTCCCTCTAGAAACTGTTCTTCCTCCAGCGCACTCCCCATTTCTTCCCTCCATTTGTCTAGCCACTGTGTTCCCAAACATATTGGCAGTAGTTACAAGATGGTAAATTTCGTAAGTGGCAAGCACCTTCTGCTGCCTTACTTCCTCCAGATGGGGCTCCGGGAAAAATAACAGTAATCAGAGAAGGAAAAACTTTGCGCACCACAATCCCCCCCAACCAATGGGACTTCTTTCTTTCGCCTCATTGTAATGTCTATAACACATTTTAGGGTGACCACTGCAAGTAATTGTTAAAGCATTGTTCTTACGAATTGATTTGTAACATTATAACTGAACTCAACCATGCAAGCTGCAATCAAACAAGAAGTGATTTATTTCCCCACTTCCTGCTCTCAGGGCAGTAGATCTTATAATCATCCCACAAATATTACCACAGTGACTGCAGATTAAACAGAGTATTTACATTTTACTGCACAAATTTTTTATGTAATTTACACGTGTCAAAGAAAGAATTCGTGAAAGATATACTGTATGTTTCTTTCTCTTCTTAGTACTCAATGTACAAATTATAATAACCACCTGCAGTGGTCTCAAAAAGAAAAATTATTACGATAGTACAATATATTGTAAGCGTTCAGAAGAAAATTCTCATTCCATTATCAACATTCAAATAAAATAGATAAATTTTTAAATTATTACGTTCCTTCCTTTATTTACGTACGAGTCAAGTTACTGGACTGCCAGTACCAGTCCTCTTACTTCTCCATTCAGTTCAATGAGGTTTATAAACCTTCGTCAGCCAAGGCCTTCCTTTTCGCGAAATCTAAGTACTGTTTAAAAAATTTCGTAGGACTGCTTTAGCAGGGGATTGGCTTGTCATGAGATCTCTCCTAATGAGAAAACGTTCGACAAAGTTCCGCGTCTTGAGGGGAACTCAAACGCACTATTCCGGCGTTCGGGCACTTATAAACTACTCCACGAATTACTGTATGGTTACTGTGATCAACCAACCTTAAAATAAGCCCTGCATACATGAAACTTAGTGCAATCCGCTACAGCCTACTCTCATTCGTTCTATACCCATCAACTTTCTCTCTCTCAACGCCAGTTTCCTTAACCGAATAGTCTATATTTCAACATTTTCTTTCGACTCAACGTGTTAAGTTCTACTGTTCTCACTGTCGCTTAAGTGCTTCATTTGCCACCATAATTTTCGCAAGTAATTACGAAGAAAGTTAATTCATTGATTTGTTATTATATGTCATTACTTCTACGTTCCGAATAATTACTTCGTCGGATTAAGTGAGCAGCGATGTAACTACGTTGGTTGAAAACTTGTCGCCCAACAGAGCAGCAAATTCGAAAGGAATTCTCTTCTAACAAACAGCAGAATTACTTTTCCCACAATTTTTCCTTTTGCATATTACATATGTCACAGTGCACAGAAGATACACAACCTTCGATATAAGTAACAGAACTCCAAGACTTCCGGCAACGTAACTATAACTAGCTTCCCGATTTTGCATATTTCTCAAAGAGCAATCAATGATCCACCCCTTAAATGAAGAGATCTATTTACCGTTGTCTTTTGAAGAGGAGAGGAAGGTGTCGCATCTGTGGAGAGCAACATAAATTCACACAGTAATTTTACTACAACAGTTTATTGGTATTAGAGCCACCCTCTTTGTTCACTTCGGAGACGGGAATCCATCAAGCAGCTTGCCAACACTGGCTGCTCGAAGACTTACTGAACAGGAGTTTCATGAGTTTAGAACATCTGCAAAATTAAGTTATGCAGGGTCAGAAGTCGGTACGTGCAAACAAAGACCCGATGTAGCTTACACAGCCGCCTCTATGTCTAGCTGAATTGCTATGTGGAATTTCGACTTTGCCCTATACATGTTACGTTGCTCGCGTTCCTACTCCGTAGTAATATTTCGCTTGCCCCTTGCTGTTTACTTAATTAGGAACCCGGTATAGCCTGTGTGCCCTTGTTTCGTGATAGCACAATATGCATGATTTTTACAGATAATTGTAAAATATTTATTTGCTTCTTCTTCTTCTTCTTCTTCTTCTTCTTCTTCTTCTTCTTCTTCTTAGTAATTAACCAACTTAATGTACAAAAACTTGTTTTATAATAAGTTTAACATATTCCTCTACATGTTTCGAGCACTATGTCCTCATCATCAGAGGTCAAAATTGTATTATACAGCATCTGGTATCATCACACATGTAGAGGCATATAATAAACTTATCATAAAACAAGTTTTTGTACATTAAGTTGGTTAATTACTAAGATTACACTGAGATGCACGGTCAGGAAAGCACCAAGATTTCTTTGCTTATTTCTAGTTACTTAACAATGCCGGCAGTAGCTCCGATGTAGAAAAGAGTAAGAAAAAACTGGAAATCGTGCACAAGAAGCGAATGTAGCCTAATTTGAAACGGCTTCCGATATTGGCTTTGTTATACCGAGTAAAACGACGAAGAATCTCATTCAACATGACCGGCCGTTGAAAAATATTGGGACGTAAGGCTTCAGGAATACAAAGCAGGTTTACTACCCATTTAGCAACGACATTCGTTGTGACAAACTGACTTTGAAAATAATGAACTGGTCAGCTTATACCTCGAACATTAAGCTTGGTGAAGAAAAGTGACGACCGACAAAATACGTCCGGGTACGCAAGTAATTTATTAGATCTCGAAGTTTCTGTCTAAATACTTCCCAGAGTCTAGAAAACAACTTCAAAACAGAGTGCGCAACAACATGTCACGTTTTCGAGGCTTATAGGTTGAATGTATGCTGAAGAGTTCAGGAGAGTCTTGCGCACAGCACAAGTCGTCATGGTGTGCCAGCACAGGCCTGCGCTGCATCAGGTCTTGTCTTCGAATGACAGACAAACTGCGGGCTTCTTGATACTGTATTTATAAACAAGACAGGCAATATACGTATAACGCAAATTTCAGGCTCTTTCGTGCAAAAATGTTGCCGTGGAAAAGAAATAACTGTTACGTATTATGAGTGTGTTTGTAGACTTAAGCATCCGGCATGCAAAGCGTATGCGCCACATCTGTGTCCCGCCCGGCCCTACAATATTTTTCCACATTATCTCATAAACGACATCATTTTAGAAAAACAGTTATTGAACATAAAATGTGTTATTTATCTCTACAAATTTTGTCTGAAACATTTTCATTCTGAGAAGAATAGAGCGAGATATGATCAACAATGAATATTGTTCGTCACGTAAAGTAACCGTTATTCCTGTCAGACTCTAATGAAATTTGAATTTTCTCTACAGATTTTCGAAAAATAATCAGATATAAAATTTCATGAAAATTCTTTCAATGGGAGCCGAGTTGTTCCATTCAGAGAGACGAGCGGGCGGACATACAGACATTACGAAACTAGTTTTGCAAACGTGCTTAAAATGGCGACGATTATAATTACGAAAAGATTATTATTATTAACCTAGGAATATTATTTCCTCGCTATAATTTGCGATGTTCCTGACAGAAGAAATCATATTTTACACGCCGGTGCTGATCCCAAGTTCGAATTTGCCTGAGAAACTTCATGTTGTGTTAAATGGCCTATTTACAAACGTTGCAACTGCTCACATTATGTGGCGTTGAATGCTAGACAAATTGTTGACGCTGAATCAAACAATGTATAGCTACAATCTCAGGAACTGCCTGTACTGGCTGAAGACCACCACAAACCTGTCAAAATAGGCGACATACAGGCCGAGATTTCAACATGACCCACCCTCTCTGCACATGCAATATGCAGTGCTAACCACTCGAGGGCGGCAGCCTGCGTCACACGAGCGGTTCAGCACAGATCTCAACAAGTATTAATTTTCACTTCTTTTCCGAATTGCATGCAACACCAAGTTTGTAGTTTTCACAGCGGTAGCTTCTAAACACTTGAAACTGACGACGATACGCTGCTTCGAAACGACGGGAACCTCTTTACCCAGCAAAAAGCTGCAACCCCCCACAAGAGCAGAATCGGTGAGAAACAACATCCTTGAATTTTATATTTCTGCGAACCAATACAGCCACGCCAACTGTAATACTTCAAATGCAAGTTTTGCGCCAAAATGCGCCTACAAGGTAACATTCCTCTTTCTTTATGCCTGAATTTGGAGATTTTTTGTAGCAATAGTTTGTCACATTTACTGTAAGCATTGACTCATGGAACTGTGACCTGCAGTTTCATTCATCAGAAAGGCGCAATTTGAAATATCCATTTGTTCTAGACGGGCTTGATTCCTTATAAAGAAGCTAGGACGCCCTAATTTCTCTATAAATTCCCCGCATCTGATCGAACCCCAAAATCAATAATCATGTAGAAAACACCCTTCTATTTGCCCTGTCCTCAGCCAAATTAATCCAGTCCACACTCTTCCATCTTATTTCTTTAGGACCCATTTTAATAGCATCTTTCCGTCTATGCTTAAGTCGTCTAAGTAATTTCTTTCCTTCAAGATATGCAACAAAATTCTGCATGACCTTCCCTCCTCCTCATAGGCACCACATGCCATGCCTGTATCATCCGGCTTGATATCATCATCGTAACAATATTTCGCGAGTGAACATCATACAGCCCATCTCTGTCTAGTTCTCTCCAGCTTCTTATCACTTCCTCCCTCCTACATTCAAATGTGATCCTGTGCACCCTCTTCTCAAACACCTTCAGCCTATATTCTTCCCTTAATTTTACAGACCAATTTTCACAACCCCCCCCCCCCCCCCCCCCCCCACAACTTTTTAAACAACCCTCCCCCAACCCCCCACATACACCACTCAAACATTACTCTTTCACCACTCAACCCACACCCATCC
>Ga0123352_10016877_pt1 | contig 11639 bp, 9 predicted proteins | sample TergutLab28metaG_FD_89700 | JGI IMG/M metagenome (GOLD analysis project Ga0123352, IMG submission 89700) | Labiotermes labralis P1 segment gut microbial communities from Petit-Saut dam, French Guiana - Lab288 P1 | ecosystem: Host-associated > Arthropoda: Insects > Digestive system > Gut ...
TCACGAAGGCCATCCGTAACTCTTATTTCCGTGACATCGGTGTAGTTCTCTGTACCCCTGTGGGAACGCAGCCTGTGACACAGCAGTACGTAAGGTGCCCCGACGCTGAGAGTATTGTACTGTACGTACTGCAAGGCTTAAGTGATTATTGTTAAGTTCTAGGGATTTTCTTGTCGTCATGGTTTGTTAATGATACGTGTTGTTATCCAACTAATCAGATTACACACAAGACTGCAAGTAGCTGTCACATGGGACTTGTAGACGGAAGGATGTGTCGTCGGCTTTGCCACTCCTTACACCGTATGAATTACGCCATAACCCAGAGTTAACCGAAAAAAAGTGTATGACGTTTCACTCATATAGGAAGGATTTAAATCTGATCGACCTGGATCAAAATACTTTGGTCTTAATAGATTTCGGTGTTGGCATTTTGGGCAATGTCCTGTTTATATCCGCCAAGGTGCAACTTGCATTGATATCTACACAAATTTCATTCCGTTATAGACAGTTTCAGCAGCTAACTTATCGTTTCCGCAGATTCTTGAGCGACTCTTTATTCACTTCCTTAAGTAACTAGACGAACGAACGTTAATTTAGTCCAAAAATGTTTAAACAATTCCTGGGATAGAATGAACATAGAATGAATACAAATATGTCAGCACTATTTATTTATTAAAACGTAGGCTACATGTTTCGACCCAACATTCGGTCATCCTCAGGCCTTCGGCAGACTAAGTCATTGGTGCTGTGTGTACATTGGGATCCCAATATGCACACAGCACCAATGACTGAGGATGACCTAATGTTGGGTCGAAACATGTAGCCTACGTTTTAATAAATAAGTAGTGCTGACATATTTGTATTCATTATAAATTCCTGGGATAACCTGTCCTATCCACTCCTTAATTGTTTGCACCGTGAGAAACATATATTTGGCAAGAAATTCGTCCTTCACTACTATAAATTTCTTTTGCACTTTATTCCCTTCGCTACGTAACCTCTCTCTCCATACTGTCAGGTAAATATTCCATGTCATCGGCCTATATGGGCCTCATATTTGCTTTCACAACGCAGATAGAACGTACTGCAATGGAGGGACTAAAACTGTATTGATTTTTTGCGAGTATTTATTCATGCTTGTTTGAAGGGACAAAGCTTCATAAAAAATACTTTGATTAAGTGTCCGTAAAAGAATTTGATGGAAAATATCGATATTATGAAAACCGACTTTTAAAACACGGCCACTGAACAACGTCAAAAAAGGAAGGATTCAGTAGAACGTAATTGTTTGGGGAAATGGAGAGAAAAAAATTGCTGACAGGAACAGATAAAAGGGCAAAAAATATTCCCGGAAAAAACTGAGAACCTCATTCAAACAGATAAAGCAGTCTTACACAAAGGAGGGAAACTAAAAGCCATGTACGTGCCTCATTGTTTAAGTCTTACAGTGGAGTGCAGGAGAGGCTGTCTGAGGGACTGTTCATAAAAGAGAACTGTTTCATTCATTATGGTGGTCAAGGTCAGAATGGTAAAGTCGAGTCTGCTTCTGGTTGACAGCAATTTGAAGTTGACTTGTGACCGACGCTAAGTTCATTTTTGCTCTTTACATCCTTTATTGCTTCTCGCCTAATGAACCTAAATACTTTTTGTAGCATTTTATCTGCTCCCATCCTGAGATTTGCAGATTGAATTTCAAGCCCTTACAAAATATTAATAAAAATTTTTATAGCGGAACCCTTAGTTTGAAACCAACTAATTCCTATGTCCTCTGTTAGAAAGAAAGTTGGATTGGTTTTATCCACGTCCCTTGCACTCAGCCAGTTCTGTAAGATCCTCTTTAATAGCATCGTCCTGTATGAATTTCAAATCATTCCTTTTCAAGGACGCATCTCTATAAAAGTTCAGTAACTATTTCTTGCGTCGCACATAGTTACTGTATATTTCACTTCACTAACAACACCAGATATTTGGCATAATCACAGACCGCCGCGTTATATGTGCAATGAGTTTTCAAAAAAATAAGTCAACGAAGTTAACATTATCTCAACTTCGATACGTAGGCCTGCCAAACACGTGGCTAACAGATGGTACACTTCACACCTCCACGTATTCATCGCTGGCATTTAACCATTTGACACACTGTGAAAATAATGTTGCTGTTCTGGAGTAATATAAGTCAGGTCAAGTTCTGTATGCAAGAGATGACAGCTCGTTTCACGCTGACGACTGTTGCCCCACACTGCTAACCGGACATGGGACTGGTTACGACATTGTGGGTGGAAGATTATGGACTTACTATATAGAGCTCGTGCCCAGCGGTTCCCTTCTCCTCGAACACTTTAAGAAGGACCTGAATAGCAAGTTATTTGCATCAGAGGCTGATGTGAAGCAAGCTGTCACCTCCTGGCTGTAGGCTATTGATACGAAGTCCTGAATCGGGATACAAGGGTTAGTGTCACGATGGTAACTACTTACGCTCGGATGTAAATGGTAACTACACGAAGGTCGAATATGTACCAGTTGTCACTTACGTATGTGCCATGTATTCGATGAAGTCACAGCAATCTTCTAGGCGACATAGTGTTCTTTGCCGTATTTTTTGGAACTTCCTGGAGTTATATTTCGATTTATCCTGCCCTTTTGTGAGTCAAGTATTTTTCTCTATGCTGTGATTTCAAGCACATGTAATTTGTGTTTTTCCCCCCAGAATAGGGGACGATATTTTTAACAGTATAAAAATAAAAAAAAATATTGCGGAATTTGTCGTTGTAACGGCGAAGTCCGCAAAGCTTGCTGATTGGAATAACTTTGTCAACATTTGAGAGAGAATTGCTTTCCATAGCTTCAGGGTAGAAGGGTAAATTTCGTCTAATGCCTTACCCTAAAAATGCATGTAGCAGGTTTTTCCGACAACCGGTATTTGTCTATCGACTTTCAGAATGTCACACGAATCTCCAAAGCACGAAGTTCTTTTGGCGTATACCCTGATATTCCTTCTTTCGAAAAGTAAACCCAGTCTTTTAACCTTTTGACGCCTAATGTCAACTATAGTGGTCGTACCGCACCGCTAACCTCCAAAGTTGCATTTTATATATTTATTCAACAAATATAGGTACTGAATATTTTAAACACGGTGTATACTCTCCGTTTTTTTCTTCAAAATGTAGTTTGTTTCATAATTCTAACGTATTTGGTTCCTGTATTATTCACATTTTATATACAGGATGTACTAAAATTAAAAAAATAATTCCGGCACCAAAAGGTTAAAGCTACTATTTACAAGACTCTCTATTTATGTTCCCTTTCTGACTTTTCGTGACAGAATTCATCCCCAGTTGTTATCGCTGTTCACAGGTACTTTCATGTTGAGACACTTTCGGGAGTATTTATTTCATTCGGTAATTTTAAGCGACACAAGAAACTCGGCCTCAGTTGTGTATGGAGCAGAATGCTTGAAAACTCCGCAGACGTCGCTGTTTGTCTTGCTGTCTTCAAAGAAGTGGAACCGTCACTGCCGTCTTGCTACATCGGCGTGTATGTGAGACGATTTCAGTTCAACTAAAATAACTTCAATTCAACCATAAGAAAAAGACAAAAAATCCCAGACGCCTAAAATTCAATCAAGACATGCGTGATTTCGGAGTTCCTCTGCGGTGCAAATAAGATCTTTCTTCTTCTGGGATGTTATGCAGCGTAGATTAATGTTTAGTCACCGACGTTTCGGAGCAAATTCTCGGTTCTATCTTCAAGATCAGATAGCTCAACAGGAGTTTCTTATTAGACTACTTGAGTCGCAACGTCTATAACTAACTGCGTTACTTCTCAGAAGTGCCAAACTGTATTTTAACTAAGATTGTGTAAGGTATGTCTTCTGCACAAAGGTAAAGGTAAAGTGATCTCGTTACAGCCCGGTGTGGCCCAGAGGGTTGATAGAGGTATAGCTGTACTCTTCCATGACCGCGGCACATACAGAGCAAATACATTTATTTAAATACAGGCTCACTTACTAGTAATCTGAACAGGAACGAGACAGCATAAGGCTGGATATATCACTATTATGATCATCATCATCATTATTATCATCGTCGTTGTCATTATAGTCTAGAGATCTTCTTGCATGCAGAGTGTTCTTTGAAAGACTGTAATCGTTCACCCCGTCAAATTTTTTCACATAGTGTAGAACATAAATTTTCATTTTACCCTCCACGCTGTCTTTTTAACGCCGGTTTCTCTCCTCAGCAACTGGAACCTGCAATTGAACACACTTTTAGCATTCATTTTAATATTATATACTCACGAATGCTTTGGTCTTCAAAGCGATACTTTCTGTTTAGACTCCCTCTTATATTTTGCTTTTTCCATTCTCTGCCTCTCTCACTGTCATCTCATCCTCATTGTTAGTTGTTAATAAGAAAACTTAATCTTCCCACCTCAGAGATTACAAATCATACAAATATTATATCGTACCTTTCAAGAGTCTCAATGTTGTTTTTATTCCATTATTTGTGTTTTCCTCTCTTAACAAAACACTCTGCTCTCTCTGCACACCAAGCCCATGATACGTACTGCACGTCACCACAAAAACCACATCCAAAAGACGGAGCAGGAGAATATTTTTACCCACAATTCTACAAAGCCAGAACAAACGAGCTCGTAATTCTGTGTCCTCCACATAATATAACCACAAAGAAGTTACTGGGACTGGAACTGCAGGCCTGTTTTTTTCAGCTTGTTCCTAATGTACTGAGGTTTTATGTATGCGGAATCGGATAAGCAGAGAAATGCGGTATAAAGAGCTTAAGAATAAGCATCAGGACTTTGAGACGCTTCTGTAACTACCACAGCGAATTTTATCAAGAAGACTGTTGGATTGCGCAAGGCAATTCTGAGGCTCTACTGCTACTGCACTCATCGGGTGGAATGTTATAGATTCTAGTCTGACTCAGTACAGTGCTGAAAAGGAGGACACATTTGGAAGGCATGGACTTCCTCTATGTCTCTAACACAACGTATGACAATTCGAGTCTGGCCTTGGGCGAAACTTAGGATCATTTGCCGCTCTTTTCTTGCTTTAATTTCTAAGAATGTGGCTCATCAGGATAACCGTTCTTCTGGATCATCGAATATTCGACGTTTCGAAGCAACGTATCGTCACCATCTTCAAGGTTCGAAACATCCAAGAATAACATTTTGGCTCTTGAAAATGAGGGCGTGATCGGATTATCCCGTGACGTAGCGTCTTACCCTGGAAGAACGGAAATTCGTCTATACCACTGCGATAATCACATGAGGAAGTCGCAAATTACAAACGTTAAAAAGATTTGTTGCTGTATGTCATTTCGCGACCACATATTAAGTAGTGGTAATTTTGCTATACTTACAACTCCATGAGTGCTTTGTGTCACTATTTTCGACAGTAACGTATTGAAATGCACGACATGCATTTACCACTAATAGCATAAAACCCGTAGTTCATTTTGTATAAATCTGTTAAGAGGATCAAATTTGTAACGGGGAAGACTTTGACACAGGGGCACGCGGTGGAGACTTGGTTGAGGCACTGTGCTACAAGCTGGAAGGTCGCGGGTTCGATTCCCGATGACATAGTATAGTCCTGATGTCGACTGAGCCAGGAATATTTCTTGAGGATAAAGACGGCAGGTGTGCTGTGCTGAAAACCCTACAATGTGCCGACTACATTGACACACTCAGGGACTGTCCAAGCTTGTGCAGGGTCTGCTTTACCTTTAACACTTGGACACAGACAGCGTAGTAAAACTCACTTTGAGGCAGGAAAGTGGGCAAACGAGAAGATAAGCAACCAGCAGTCTACTGTGCTAAGTATGGAGTGATGCGAAGAAATGACACAAAGCCCGTTCCACCACAGTTGATTCTGGCTATGACAGAAAAGTGACCAAGGGTTCCGGAGAGAATTGTGCAGTCAATTCCAAATGTATACAGTTGTGCACAGTTGTCTGCACCAAATATTATTAGGTTATTCGATCTAAGTCGTATTAAACGGACGCTCCTCTGTCACTCGTTCTCATAGTTATGAACTTCAAAAAGATTAATTGGCCTCCAGTTGGTGCAGTTCCCATGTACTTTCTGTTTTAAAGTAAAAATGGAATAACAGATGAAGAACCAAGCAGACGAACAGAGTATTGCGCATTTACCGCCATGAGAACCTCATGAGTCACACAAATTCAAGTACAATCTAAATGCGTTTAGGTTACGATTTGTTACTTGATTTGACATATTCAAGTATGGAAAAATTTAACTCCATGCAGCAGAGTCCTTCTTGAGAAGCTAACAGGTACTCAGTCACGAAATTCCACGCATTTTATATAGCTCGAAGGTTCATTACCGTATTCACAAAGCCTGTCGCCCGTCCCTTTCCTGAGCCACATCAATTCAGTCCATGTCCCTCATTCCACTTCTTGAAGATACATTTTAATAGCATTTATCTAAGCCTGGGGTTTCCAAGCGGTCTCTTTCCATCAGGTTTCCCCACCAAAATCCTGTCTGCACCTCTCCTATCCCCATACTTGCTACATGCCCCGCCCATCTCATTCTTCTTGATTTGATCACCCGAATGGTGAAAAGTACAGATCATAAATCTCCTCATGACGTAGTGATCTCCACTCCCCTGTTGCCTCGTCCCTCATAGGCCCAAATATCCTCTTCATTGCCCTATTCGCATACAACAAGGCCTAGGTTCCTCCCTCAATTCGAGTGACCACGTTTCACACCCATAAAACAATAGGCAACATTATAGCTGTTTTTTGTCCTCATATTTTTGGATAGCCAACTGGAAGACGAAAGATTCTGCACCGAGAGATAGCAAGCGTTCCCTGATTTTATTCCTCTCTTAAATTCTCAATAAATGGTATTTTGTTTCGTTAGGGTTGTGTCCAAATATCTGAACTTTTCACCCTTTCAAAGGACTGAGTACCTATCCATATGACGTGATTTTTACCTGCATTCTTGTCTCGAGGCATAATCGTACACTTAGTCTACTTAGCACTTACTTTAATGTACTTCTGATATTGAGAAAACCATTCAGAATTATGATGGGGAAATATAAAGCAAAGAAGCAAATTGGAGGATATATATTAACCTTTTAAAGACGAAACGCAGTCTGCTTCATATAGGGAATCCGTCCGTACCGCGCTGTAAACACTTTCCATCACGGTTATAAAAGCCAGTCACTCAGTGATGTATAAAGTAAAGGTCGCTGTTTGTTCTGAGATCCATACAAAACACTCAACGCAAGTGAGCACCATGTAAATTTTTTGAATGTTAAACCTGGTGGTACGTAAAGAAACCGCTAGGCTTTAAAAGGTTAACCTTTGGCGTACACGTACTCGGTACACTTGAAGACGAAGACTAACCGGAATTTCAGATCGTACCATCAGTAAACCCTCTGGGTCTTGGTCATAAAGACATTTCAATTAATTCTGTGTAGGAAAATGATTGCTGTTTATTGTAACACGTAAGTGCACTTTGTTGGCTTAACGTAGAAATGTTATTATTTAACATAGCGGTACATGAAGACACCACTGGAATTTAACTGAGTGATTTTGTAAACTGGATCCCAGTGGATCGGGGTACAGACAGGAGGTGGGCATTTTAACACAGTAATTTATCTTTGGGTTGCTTAAAAGTCGATGAATTGGATGACAAGCTGATGGACTGTCAGCGTCTTTGGGTTTAATTTATCATTTCCAAAAGGTTACTTCATCGTTCAAATGATGTCATCCGGGCTAAGACCTAGCTCAATGCAAGGGTTTTTCGTCTCGTCTTTGCGACAGAAGTGGCAATGGGGCAGGTTTTTCTTTGGGTACTTCAGTTTCCCTTGCCATTTTTTCAACCAATGTACCTTAGTGATCCATCATCAGGAGCCGGAACAATTCGTCCATTTTGAAGCTGCTGTATCAAATGACTCCCCCCCCCCCAACCCAATGGAGCAACTGTAATGAAAACTTCAAGCAGAATTCATATATGGCTTTAGTCTTGTATAGTTCTATACCCTTTAAATTCTGGTGGAATTGTTGTTGTTTTATTCCGTAAAACTTACTAAAAGAGTCCAGATTTTATGTAAATTAAATTTGTTGGATGATACCCGAAGTTCTATATCGTAATATTTATAACAATTGCTGACAAAACAACAGGGTGTACATCAAATAGAGCGACAAATTCCTGCTGAAAGAACTTGAAATTTAAAAACTTAAAATTATATTGTTAGAATTATTAAGTCCTTAATAAAGTCGATTCTTGTTTCTACTATATTATTTTTAATTGTCGTAAAACACAGAATTGCGTTAGGTTATATAAAGTATTTATTCTTTTGCTTCTTTATATTGATGTCGCTGGCGGGATGCCTTTGACGTACAATTGGTTCAGTGCAGTTTTTAATTGTTGCTTTTAAAGGCGTTTTCGCAAAAATTTGGAAAAGTGACTGTTAGCTTCGTCATGTCTGTCGGCCTGACCGACTCTCCGTCCTCGTAGAACAACTTGGCTCACACAAGTCGGATATTCATGAAATTTGATATTTTAATGTTTTTCGAAGTTCGATCGAGAAAATTCAAGTTTCATTACAATATGATAAGAATAACGGGTACTTCACGTGAAGACCGATATACATTTCTGATCATATCTCTTTGATTTCTTATAATGAAAAACATTCCGTACATATTTTTTTTTACGTTTTGCTGACCGTGCTGCATCTCAGTATATTTATCTCAGTATATTTATCTCAGTATATTTATCTCAGTATATTTATCTCAGTATTTAACCGACTTGATGCACAAAATTTGTTTAACAATAAGCTTTATTTCATGCCTCTACATGTTTCGAGCACATGTGCTCGAAACATGTAGAGGCATGAAATAAAACTTATTGTGAAGGAAAGTTTGTGCATCAAGTTGGTTAAATACTGAGATAAATATTCCGTACATGGTTCAAGAGAAATTCGGACACACAAATTTTATGGTCAACAATGTTGTTTTTCGAAAATCGTCCCGTTTATGAGATGATGTGGAAACATTTGTAGAGCCAGACAGGCCACAGTGACACTGTGGCGAATTCGCATTGCATGCTGGATTCCCAAGGCTACAAAGACACACACACACACACACAGAATATGTAACTCTCATTGCTTTTCCACTACAACAATATTTACACGAACGCGTCATACGTGCAGCGCCTGTCTTGTTTCATTGTGATGTCAAGATATTATTTGTTTAGTTTCGAAGAGAAGTGCAAAAATCTGTTACGACTTCCATCCTGTAAATTGGATGAAGGTCATCCTGCTACTTTAAGTAGCACCACTGTCCTCGACTGCTCTTGCCGTAGTCTAAAAAGGCGGAAGTGTTACGTGGCACAGGATGAGAGCAAAGTAAAAACAAAGTCGTGTATTGCGATACCCTCTCCAACTTTACTTGTGAGTGTTGCACTCATCAAAAGGTAGGGAATTAAGAACTGTAGTAAGTCATGTATTGGATCACAAATGAACTGTGACCCTATTATCCACTAGAGCGAATTATTCCCCTGAATCTAAACTATTCACACTTTATTCTTGTTTTTTAACACAACTGCATTATGGATGCCAGATCCGTTACGAAGAAACGCAAACAAACCCCCTACCAGGATGAGGCGAAGGAAGTAAGCCTCGTCATATCCTGCGCAAGATTGGACAGATTGCTGCCTTGTACACTGTACTTCAGTATGCGCTGTTAATCATTTTGAAGACCCTCTCATCATACTGAAGTTTTAAGTTTTCAATCATGAGCTAGTATTGATCGCAGTGGGATACAATATTGGGTTGTCTGCTTATCCAATCACGTCAGCTGACAGGTGGTTAAGTGCCTACACGAATAGCCAAGTCAGACGGCTGACAGATTTACGTGTCTACTGACAGAATGACTGGTGAAAAGTAGAACAAACACCAATAATGAAATCTTGGTATATGACTTACGGTAACGTTTCGTTTTTGGAACATTCGCTGCAGAGCGTCCATTTGAACAATGTTGCTAGTCTATACAAAGAGGGTCCAAAAATAACACATGGAAGGAAACTGATACAGGTGGGGCTTAATTGTGTTGCATGTCTGTATAAACAGGAGAAGAATTAACACATGGAAGGATGGTGACACAAGTGGGGCAGAATATCCAGCTTAATTGTGTTGCATGTCTGTATAAACAAGAGCAGAATTAACACATGGAAGGATGATGACATAAGTGGGGCAGAATATCCAGCAGAAACACGTTGCTGGTATGTAAAGAGGGTGGGTACAAATAACAGATGGAATGAACATGATACAGGTGGGGCAGAATACTCAGTTGATCTACGTTGCTTTTCTATAATGAGAGGTGACAAAAATAACAAATAGAGGGAATGTGCTACAGATGGAGCAGAATATCCAGCTGAACTGTGTTGCATGTCTCTATAAGAAGTGAGCAGAACTAACACATGGAATGAAAGTGATACAGGCGGAGAATAGCATCCAGTTGAATGGTATTGCTTGTCTACAAAGCGAGGGGGCAGGGACAAAAATACAAGGGTCCATAAAATCGAATTCTGTCCCCAATTCATGGACTCGTTTAATGTTAAAGCTGGTGGTACATCTAATAACCATTAGGCTTGAAAGGGTTGAAATAACTTTTCAGTGAAAAGAATTTAAGGTAAATGCTATTAAACATTACCAGTTCGTTCATATTGCTTTTATCAAGTCTAAGAAAATGTTACATGACCATAAAGAAACACAAATCGCAGGTACATTTTTGGAATCAGGCTTGCGACCCCAGATATTGGGGAAAGGTGGACAAAACCAGTGTGAGGATTCGCGGAACTAATGCGTCTTTTCTCTCCTGCACGTAATAGTGTACATTATGCTAATATACTTTTTGGAAGCACTTTCTCAATAGCCGGCTTGAGAACACAGCACTGTTAACTTGTGAGTAAAGGTGTTTTCTGTTGATAGTAGTGCATAATTTGTCGGTTGAAAGAGGAGACGTGTTTTGAGCTGCGCAGTTCTGGGATCGCATACTAAGTGGGGACCAGTCCCGGACTGTACATTTTTTCCGGAAAAGTTTCTATTGTTTCTTAGTCTTTGAAACTGACTGAGGCGTTTAGAATTCCTTGAACAACAGAAAACGCTCTTGCACATAAATATGCCTGCCTTTGATCTGTCTCTCTTCACATACAAATGGGTAACTAAAGATACGTGTTGTTTGTTGGCGATTCTGGGGTTTAATTGTACAAAGAAAGGAACTGCAAAATAAGGATTATTGTCGTACATCACCATGACCAAGGGAACTGAGTCACTGTCATCAAGAATTTCCGATTACACCACCTTTTACCCCGTTCTTGAGCCCTGTGCCAAGGTGACGTCTGCATTTTGTAGCGATAGCCGGTGTGTTGAGAAACTTTCAGGATACAGAAAAAGGCATGCAGTCAAACACAACTGAGGTGTATTTAATGACTGTGATGGAAACAACTACATGTTTCGGCCTGTATTGGCCATCATCAGGTTGCTTAGGGAACTTAAGGGCTAGCTATATGCATGCGCGCGCGCGTGGTGTAGAGATCTCTACATACGCATAGCTTGACAAACCGAATCAAAACAGGGGTCAGATAAA
>Ga0123352_10016878_pt1 | contig 11639 bp, 8 predicted proteins | sample TergutLab28metaG_FD_89700 | JGI IMG/M metagenome (GOLD analysis project Ga0123352, IMG submission 89700) | Labiotermes labralis P1 segment gut microbial communities from Petit-Saut dam, French Guiana - Lab288 P1 | ecosystem: Host-associated > Arthropoda: Insects > Digestive system > Gut ...
GGAAGGAAGGAAGGAAGGAAGGAAAGAAGGGAGGAAGAAAGGAAAGAAAGAAACAAAATTCCACCATGGTGGAACCAACTATAAAGTTCCATCAAAAAACTACAAAATGAACTTCAACTGGTGACAAAACACAGTGACTATCACCCATGTTAACACTTTGCTGTCAGGTCACATAAAGATTTGATTGCTATTCCATGCATTGTCAACATGTCACATATCTTGACATTTTTATGCATGATATCTTACACATGCATTTCTCAGCGATTATGTCTCACTTATCACATCAAGGTTATCAACACCTTGAAGCTGGATGTTTGGGTCTCAAGTTACAGACACAAAGACCCACATTCCTAGAACCATATGACTGCAAAAAGGCGACCACATATTTACACATCGTCTCCATTTCCTGACGTAATTTCTTCCATTAGAAATCATGGCTTTGCACAGAAGTGTCATGAAAGATGGCAATATTTTGTGATTTATATGCAGATACATATTCTGGAGTCTGATGACTGTGAAACTGAAATTTTGGACAGTAACAGTGACCTGCCCACAACTCCTCCATGTAAATAATAATAATCTGTCTTATTTTTTACCAGTGAGAGTGAAATAAGAACTGTAAGAGGACAAAAGTAGTGAACTGGACAGCTCTGACGACAAAACCAGCCAGGAAACACAAGATGCAGACAGGATATTCAAAATATGGCCTATGTATAAATATTTCATACAGAAATTCAGGTCTCTTTAAAACCAAAAGAACAGTCATGTGATGAAGCCACAATCTCACTGCAGGATCACCTGAAATTTGAGATGTGCAATTCAGGGAAAATAACAAAACATGTAGTGCCGGTCAGAATGGTGTGCGAGGTGGTATCGGGTTATAGCTGAAACATGACGATAAAAGTTACAGAGGGACAAAAGTTGGAGGACACAGCTTTATCACTTTTAGGCAGAAGCTTAGGCCAGAATCATCACATCTATCAAGCCATGTTTGACACAGTGTGAGATTAGCTAAACACTGCTAGACAGAAAGGCAAGAGTTTGTGGTACGATGAGGACTAAGAAGGGGCATTCCACCTGACCTAGAAAATGAAGTCAACCACTTGAAAACAGGGCAGTCAGTATTCCAGAGGAATGGTGACATAATAGTCCAAATGGACACAAGGGTTGTGCAATTGAAAAGTATGATCTATGATGCAACAGTAGTGGAGGGAGGAAGGAAAGACAGAAGAACAGAATTGGAAATAAAGAAAACTTACACTGTTTCCCAGTACAATAAATTCATGAAGGACAATTATATGGCACACAAGTACCTCAGTTATTACTCAGTTCTGAGAAAAACTCTCAAACGACCAAATGCATCTGTTAAATTGTGCACTCTTCAATGCATTTGTGTATAAAAGACTAAACACAAACAAAAAATAAAGTATAAAAACTTCCTGCATGAAGTGCAAGGTCTCAGATATCAGAATCCAGAATCTGAAAGAGTCCAGTTCTGATGAATTGCACTGGACACAGAAGCACCCAACATCCAGCGGCCTCAATAGGAGCCCCCCAGGCAGACTGTACAGGTATTTCAGCAAACACAAACTGGACAAAAACTGTTGCAGGTGGGAAGTGCAAGATGTTTCCTGCAAGACAGTTTAAAGTGTGTGCTGCACATAGGAAGCAAAGTGAAACTAGATACATTTGTAAATTCTGGATTGTTCCACTTCACAAACGGTCTTGTTTTGAGAAATACCATTCAATTAGGAACTGCTACACACTCAATAAGCAGTTTCTTCAGTAGTTGGTTCAGGAGGATCATCTATACAGTCAAACTGTAACTAAGAGTATACTGAGGGGTTGAGCATTTCAAGCATACAAAATGTCCAGGAACTGGGGGTATTTACTTAAGGGGTCATCTGGTCAGCAATATGTTAACAGACTCCACTGCCTGCAGACACGTTTCAGCAAGAACTCATACTCTGCATTACCTTCAGGTTGAGCTTCCTCTTTCACACCACCAGACCCAAGTGTCTCTCCATTGTGGTTCCTCTTCACACGTGCTTGTTCTTGCAAGGGGTCGAACTCCCTAGAACTTAGTTTTGATGCAGCACTATTTCTGTCTGGAACCCCATCTGTAACACAGGTAGACAGGTGTAAACAATCCTTTTGGTGCATAAAACATCAAAACCTTACTCCTTCACTCCTGTCAATATTCCACGTGAACAGCACCGGCTCAGAAGTAAACACACTATTGACAAACAGGTTCCTGTATTCAGGTACCACCTAATGATACACGTAGTTCAAAATCTTGAGATATTTTTATAAGATTAATTAACTAGTGTCAATTGGCAGAAGCCAGTTTAAATCAAACGTGGAGTTAAGAGGGAGAATGGCATTCTTTGGTGATAAAGTCCATACAGATACGGCAACCAGTAAAAAGAATCTGGACTAATTTATTTACTGTGTACTACTACTACTACTAATAATAATATAAAAATGCATGAAGTAAGTGTTGCTAGTCCCATAACTGCCATTCTGAACTCCCACATTCAATTAATCTATGCCATCTGGGCAGATATTATGAGCATTTCAAATATGATTATAACATTTATAGTCATGGTAACTATGTCTCAACAGAGTGGCTTTGAAAACTGGCATAAATATGGTTTAAGATTTCTTTCCCTGTTACAAAAATGAGCCTATTTGCCACAAAATAAAATGTTTAAACAATTACAGTGAACAGGTAATAGAACCTTAATGATGCATTACATGCCACTTCCAACTTGCTGAAGGAGTATACTAAAAGGTAATGGTAAAAAGGTGAAGTTCCCTCTAGAACAGGCCATGAAGGTGCAGAGGGGAAGTATAGCACTACTCTTTCTTTAACCTCACACTAGATTGTGGTGGGTGGTTAATACCATGCCCTGGCCACTTTTCCCACAGGAAAGAGACCTGCCACCCATTGTATTAGACAGACAGGCCCCACGGTGGGTCTGGATGGGTGCAGACAATCTCGCCCCCACTGGGATTTGATCCCTGAACCTCCAAGCCTGTAGCATATCGCCATATTGAGTATGCTATCCCAACCCACGAAGGAATATACTGCCATCCTCATAAAAAATGATCTGGAACATGACATGGTACATTGCTCTAAAGAGGGCAATCTTGTCTCTTAGATTAAGCCTATGCATGTCATTGGACATACATAAAAATGTACCCTCCCTCAAGGCTCTATTCATTTCCACAGGCCAGGACATTTAAAATGGAAGTCTTCTCCAACACAACAGTGTTAAGAATGTAAGGACTCGCCACTACTTTTACATGTTTTTGCAAATGGTGGTTTCCAGTACAACCACCTGAATACTTCAAGAAAACATGTAATAAATGTCCAAAGTCCATTCTACAGCCATATTCAAAAGGGTTGAGACTTGTTAAAATAATCTCTAAAATGTCTGGTAATGATTCTTAAAGAAGTTCTTTTGTCTGAGAGAATTTAGTTGGGTAATGTATGCATAGTGAAGGTGACAATGCATGTGTTAAACATACAACTGATCTGGTAACATACTTTCTAAAATGATCTTCATTTTCCCAAACTTACAGCAATGATCCACAGTAATATCTGTTCTTACAAGGATGACAGTCACCATGTTACAAGCGTTTGTATTTCAGGAAAATCACATCAATGACGTTACTGCAGTCATATGGAACATATCACTGACCTTAAAGAACAGAAAAATCTCCGTACTCACTACGGTGCTCTACTGTGGAGCTGCTCACTTCCACAGCTCGAGGTTCTATAGAGTCCAAAAGGTGATTCACTTGGTCCCGGATGTGCTGGAGTTCACGTCGGATATAATTCACCTGCACTGGCTGCAAGCTCTGGCTGTGCTGAATTGTTTTATCTTCTCCCCCAACCAGTATCTGAAGCTTTAGGATGCGACTGTACTGAACAGCAAATGCCAGGTCTGAGCTGTCGAAAATGGTGATCAGGTCTCCATCTATCACAACACAGCATTCGAACTCTTTATCTTATGCGTCTTTCTCAAATGTCTAAAGTAATGATGAAAACACTATCACTAACTCCAACAGCAGCTACTGGTTTAGATAACAACAACAAAAAAACTTACTGACATAAGAGCTCTCAGCATCTAAACTCATCCAATTATGTGGTTCAGTTCTATTGATAATGATGTCAGGTGCAGTTTTCACTGTTACCAGCACCTTACTGTTTGGCAAGTATAAAGAAATGCACTTCTATTGTGGAAGCACCAATTCCATTTGCTCCCAGCAATAAGGTGGAGATAATGGATGGCAGTGAGGAACCACACCTGATCATGGACTCTTAATCACTTTAATGGCTAAGTGGTACTCTAAACACCAATACTCATAGTACAGTCTTGGTTATCACGCCCCAGCCACATTGCTTCACACTACAATAATGGCATCTATAATTTTCACTGCAATAATGGCTACTCCCACAGCAAATGACAGCACAGGATTTCGAAGCAAGGTGCCTTCCAACAAAGTCCATGATCATAAAAACTGCAATTTACTGTAACTAATTTATAATAATTCAGCAACAAATGCGCAATTTTTTATATTACATTGTTAAAAGGTAAATGTAAAGTGATCCCGTTAGAAGCCCATGTGGCCCAGACAGTGGGTAGAGGTATTGCTCTATTCTTCCATGACCACGGCACTAGAAGAGGGTGAGTGGTCAGCTGTACACCCCGGCCACACTCTACCCCTCGGAAAGACCCAGTACCCATTTTACAGGAGGCTGGGTGGGCCCCAGGGCTGGTCTGTACAGGCAGAAAATCTCGTCCCCACCGGGATTCGATCCCAGACCGTCCAGCCCGTAGTCAGTCACTATACTGACTGAGCTACCTGGCCCACATATTACATTGTTATTTTCTATTAACAACAACAAAAACTCTACAAGTTTCGATCCCTGAGGGATCACCATCTGCAAACTTCTGATTTTGTAAGAGACAAAGAATGGGGAAGGCCTGAGGAAAAGTCTAGAAATGAATTTAGCCAACCCCAAACACGAGATCTTTGTAATGGACCTCAGGGTCCCCTTCCGTTTCATCGTGTCTCACACGGATATCTCACCAATGGATGAAGTGAATGTGTCACTTACCTTCATCTTTATACTTGATGGTAATTTCATCAGAGCTGCTAAGCTTCCCCCTGAATACCCGCTGCATCATAAGTACCAGCTCATCATATGTTATTGCTTCATTATGTATTGGAATACGACGAACATCATCACCCAGCTGGGCCTGCAAGTGAACCAACTAAGTTAATGAATCAGATTCTACTGTGCTGCCATTATGGGTTCCACATTATATTAAACCTCATACATAATGTAACTGAGCTGACGGCTGAGGCTAGTTCTAGACTGCATGCAGTCTGTAATATAAAATTCAATTAATTCAAAAGCATTAAACAGATGTGTGGCATTAGAAATTCCATTATTTCATTACAGTTTATTGTAAAAAAAAATTGAGTGTTGAATGGCCATGTGCATGCCCATGCACACATGTGTAAGCACGCGCGTACACACACACACACACACACACACAACTTATTATTCTTATTCAGAAATGACACTACCTGGCAACCGCCCATTAATAAACACTGCCAAATACCCCCATAGGGTTACATATTTCTTGCTCTTTCATTCACTTTTGAAAACAAGCCTGTACTATATGAACAGGATATTGGGCGAAGGAGACACTGCTAATGAAACAGTACGAAATATAACATTTATTGTATATTTTGCACATAAAGTACTTAACTGAATTATAAATATGGAATAAGCATGGCAAATATTATGTAGCAGAATCACCCTATTTGTAATAAAACCATACTATTACTTAGCTCCAAAACAATTTCTATAGTGTTGCCCTGAACTTTCTGCAACCCAATCATGTCCCAGCATCCTGTGAATGATGATGTGACATACAGAATTAAACGTATTCAGTGCTGTGGTTTTCAGGGTTATTATAATAACATGTAGTCTGGTGAACCTGCTATATATGTCTCCGAAGTACAAGTGACTCATATCTACCATGAATACTGAGGCAGCACATTCCGCTTAAATCGGGCTACACAGGGTCATAATCGACAAGACCACCAATCCAGATGCTGGAAATGTGTGTAATCTTGAGATGACCCCTAGCATCTTACAGCATATCTTGATGTATGCTGGGAGTGGAAGAATTTGGTATTCCATTCACCAGTAGTTGGTAAACATTTTCAGCACAGGAAGTCTTACACATTTAGAAATCTGTCAGCCAAGGCAACCGCCCGTATATTTGTATAAACAATTCAATGTCCATCCATCTATCACACTCTGTATCCCAAAAGTAACAATGAAGACAGTAAATTGCAAACTACAATGCTGTTCATTTTCAAAAGATAAACTCAAAGAAATTGTTAGCTTTACGGTTATATGCACGGGTTCAAGTCAAAGTAAAATTATTTCCCAATTATTTTATATAATCCCCAAGAAAACCAGAACTCATGCTACTGCTAAGTATGAGAAAAAATGAAATCAGTATTCCCACTCGGTTACAGAAAGAATCCACTGGGGGGAAAACCTAAACTAATGGCATTGCCAGGACATGGAGAAAATCTGCACAGACAATCCCTTTTAAGCTTCAGAGAAACCAAAACATTCAATTACAACACTTTTGTTGAAATATGAGAAACACAAACTCTTGAGTTCATATTCCTTGCATGAGAATGGTTATTATTACTGTAGTGCCTTGTACAGAACACTTTATTTTATTCTATATAATTTCATTTTATATATTTCATATATGTTGGTAGTATTATAGGGGCGGCTGGGTGCCTCTCCCAGTTGAACAAACAGGAAGTCCAGAACACCTATCATTCACATAGCAACAGCAAATAGTTGAAGCTGCACAAAACTGTTGCTAGGTGAATGCTGGAAATGCTGACCTTGGCTTAGAAGTGTGGTGTGGTTTTGTAAAGCGACGAAAGAGAGTCTTTGTTGAACCTTCGGTAACGACAGACACCTGGGGGAGCAGAGAAGGAGCAAAATTGATAAGATGTGGGCTTTGTTGCTCATCATTGTACCAGGTAAGTGTGGTTAGGTTGTTCTGTACCAAATTGAAGTGTAGAAACGATTTGGATTATATTTGGTTTTATTTGAGGTGATCAGACTTTCCTTATGGAAATTCCTTTATAGGAAATTGTAATCTTTGTGGTGAAGTACCCTATACCGTGCCTTAGATTTTGATTCGGTTATTGTGCTTCCCTTAGTGTTGTATATTTATGTAATATGTTGTAGTGTCGTAGAATATATTATTTAGTGAAATACGTCACAGTAATGTCCAAAGTGGTGGCAACGAATACCCCTTCTAGGTAATGGTGTCGGTGGTTGGGAAGACCGCCACATCCCATTACAATACAGAAGATACCTGGGCACCGAAAAGCAATAAAATAATGGCACAAACGCACATGCACACAAAATCAAGCATCAGGAGACATACACAAACACATGCAGCTACTAATATGCACAAATATAAACGTTGCCATAAAGCACTTAATCTACCAATTTCTCTATATAATATGCAGCCCATTAAGTGTATGCTTTAGGAATGAAACTGAACTGACGACAATACATTACTCCAAATTATTACTTTGTATTCTATTTATTATGTAATCTAGGGTGATGGCAGCACACACAAGTACCATACCTTAATTATTAGCTTTCCACTCAGGTCCAGTTGTGGGTACGACTGTTCCTCTCCTCCACCCTTCGAAAACGTGGAATTCATTCTTGAGGATGAATCTACATGAAAAGAACTTCGTTTTATAACAGGCTAAACATTTTAATTTAAAATTTTAATCAACTGCGTACATAAAAATAATAATTTGAATCCTAAATACAAGCAGGTTAGTCAGCTATTAACACACCAGCATTCAAAAGGAAACACTAACAACAAGTGAGTAAAAATGAATCGTTGATTTTATGGCCGACTGCCGATCCAAGAGAACTATTGTCCATATTTGATCCACTGCTTACCTTTGAACAACTGCACCACAAGACTTTCAAGCGTAAGCTTCTTTATTGTCTAACAAAACTGAAATGTAAATAAATTACTGCACTTGTTAACGAATTACACTATTATCATGCCTTACAATGCCAACCCGAATTACACTATTATCATTCCTTAAAATGCCAACCCCGACATCGCGCTACCAGACGTCAAAGACCGTCGCAGGGACTCGAACACTGGGTTGAGTTGTAATCTTGAGCAGCACAGATCATCTAGCTGGAGCAGTTCGTGTTCTTTTCGGTACAGCAGAAGCACCAGGGATTACAACATAATAGCGCAGAGTACAGTACTTCATGTTACAAGTAGTTGTAGTTAACTTTGACAGGAGAAATGTGAATGGGAGAGTGAGGATACGTTACCAGGCGACCGGATGAAGCCTGTCACTCTAAAAGTTAATGATTTCCAGGCTCTTTAACACATACCGGTGTGAATGCTGACTCTGTGAAAACTAACAGAAACGGGGTGAAAATAATTTACCTCCCAATGATCGCGACATCCGTGAGCAGGCTATCACCGCTCGTCTTTCTGTTGAGAATAGTATCAAGATTAGCATAGAGTATTGATGGACTGGCAGTGACAAGGAAAATGCGAAATTCTCGGAGAAAATTTTGTCTTCGTGCCATTTTTGCAACCACAAATCTTACACAGACTAGCGTGGGATCGAAACCAGGCCTCCGCAGGAGACCGGCGAATAATCGCCTGACTTATGATACGACCCATGTAAAATGTCAGTTCTTCTCAATTGCATGCAAAACTTCTGTGCCCATCCCAGAGATGAAACCGTTTCTGCTAGACAGAAATGAAGATAGATTTGATATGGATGCGTTGCATATATTGTGTAACTGACTGACGTAAGGTTTAAAATACTCGGGATTTGAGGTCGTCACAGCGGCGTTGCTGGCGATGGAGTTGGCTGAAATATAGTGCTCTGTCGTTAATTTCCCAAAACACAAGGATGTATTTAGTCTACGATGCAGTGCAATCCCAGAACAGTTCAATATTCAAGGTGCGTTGCGAATTGAAGGCTGTAAAATAATACATTCAACAAGCACCTATACATGTGGTGTAGTAATACAACATATCCCCATAACAAAGTACAATCGCATTGTTCGTAATTACTTTCCAGTTACGGAGCAAAATATTTACAGACAGCTGAGATTAATCTACCCAAGAGTATATTAAATAGATGACTGTACACATAAAACGTGACTCACACATGCAGGTTATTTTTATATATATATGTTTATGTAAATTTTTATCATTTTGAATTGATATTATATCATTCTTCTTTGATTTGAACTACAGATTGGAACGTACGTGGCAATTGTTTGGAGTACGATAAATCGGGAAAAGGAAAGCGTTCCATCCACGAACGCTAAGATTGCCAACATTGGTTGATGTGAACGAAGAAATTGACACGTGTTGAAGCCCAACGCGTTAGAACGTATGTGTTGAGGTTATAGTTGGATACTGTTTTGAAATGATTTGGTTGCTGTTACTGTTTTTTGTACTTCTTATGGGTGGAAGAGTTATGTATCTTATTCATAGTATACACAAGGGACCAAGGAAAACGGTTGCGAAACGGATTCATCCTCTTAGGACAGGAATCGTTATTGGCTCGGGAGGTCATACAGCAGAGATTTTAAAATTGGTACAGAATCTTAATTCTGTGAACTATTCGCCCCGAATTTATATAATGGCCTCAACGGATACATCTAGTGAAGTTAAAATTCACCAAACAGAAGAAACCTACCTCTCACGAAATGGGTCAGACTGTTATGAAATTGTCAAGATACCGAGAAGCCGTAGTGTCGGCCAGTCGTATATTACATCTGTGTTCACAACTGTGTTTTCCTCACTTGCTTCTTTACCAGTAATGCTCAGAAAACGACCTGAACTCATTTTATGTAATGGGCCTGGAACTTGCATACCTATTTGTGTTGTAGGGTTTATGATGAGAGTTCTGTGCATAACAGACACAAGAATTGTGTTTGTTGAGAGTATCTGCCGAGTGAAAACTCTGTCTCTATCTGGCAAAATATTGCTGCTCTTTGCTGATGTAATTCTTGTGCAGTGGCCAAAGTTGCAGGGGCATTACAGAAGGACTACATATATTGGAAGACTAACGTGACTGTAACTCTAGTATGTGTTTCTGTGAGCAATAGTGCCTAGCACTCATACAGCTATGCATAAAACGCTCATACCTCAAGTGGATTTTACATTCTTAAAGTTGATTCAACTGCTGTCTTCCTAAAGTTACCTTTTAAGCACCTTCTTTCATTATATATAGGGCATGTCCAGTTGTCACAGTAGCTTACTGCAGTCCATCTATATAATGAACCTAAGGCTCAGTTGCTTATAAAAATTTTTCCATACTTGAAGTGGATTTTATATTTGGTTGTTTTAAACCTGACTCTTCTGTCCCTTCCCTACAGTTACTTTTATGATAAGGATCTGAGGATATTGGGAATAATAAATTGACATAAGTAACCAGGAACTGGAAGAAATGGAGAATTGTATTGGAAGCCAGAGTCCACAGCAGACTGTAGTGCTTGAGCAGAAGGAAAGAGAGAAGAAATTACTCTTAAAGCACTTTCCTTCAGTATATTCACTGTATGCCCACAGCTCATATATTCTATAGAGCCCCTAAGCTTGAACCAGCATCTTCCTAGTAGTCTGCTATGGATTTGTGTTTTGTGCTGTGCTAATTACATTTGTTGAGGGAATTTTGTTTTCATTTTCAAGATAAGCTATTTGAAAAAGTGAATACCACATGTTAGACATAATGAATGGGAATAGTAGAATTGGTAATAAATGAGAAAGAGTGGTTGTTCAATATGATATTGAAAGCTGGCTTGGCTGCTGTAATTGTGTGGAATTTCCAAATTCACAGTCCAGACATCATACTATGACCTTACAGGTAATCTAGTAGGGTTTTATCCAATGATACTTTGTGAAGTTCTAAACTTGCAACTTGAAAATCTCATATGCAGCCAACATTTGGTTTGCGTATGATGATAAAATACTTTCTTGCTTATATATGCTCTATATCCATGCATTACAGAATACTATGTAATGAATCAACACATGCACATTTGCATTGGTTGGTTCATTGCATAGTGTAAAAACTCTCTTGACTATTTGCAGATTAATTAGCTTCTAAATTCATGCATTTATTTTAGAAATACATTTTCAGACTGCTTAAAAATTCAAGTTTAGTAGTATATATATATGTCAATATCAAAGTGTTAAGAAATGATTTCCGATGTTTTATGAAGTAATTTTAGGTGTCATAGATATGAGTGGACATTCTTTGCTGTGTACTGACCCTATATTTTGTTTGGGAGGGGGGTTGGAATTTGAAGCATCTTGTATGAAACTAAATTAAGTGGAGCTAGTATCTTTTCCAATGACCGCCTCTGTGGTCTAGTTGTCAGAGTTTCTGGCTACAGATACAGAGGTCCCGGGTTCAATCCCCGGCGCTACCAGATTTTCTGAGTAGTAGTGGGTCTGGAACGGGGTCCACTCAGCCTCGTGAGGTCAATTGAGGAGCTA